>Ga0210059_1000501_pt1 | contig 50306 bp, 24 predicted proteins | sample Ectturendosymbi2_FD_188042 | JGI IMG/M metagenome (GOLD analysis project Ga0210059, IMG submission 188042) | Ecteinascidia turbinata endosymbiont from Florida, USA - Sample 2 (SPAdes) (version 2) | ecosystem: Host-associated > Tunicates > Ascidians > Unclassified | place: Key West, Florida...
CCCCCCCCCTAACTCACACCACTAGTTATGCAGCTGACTACAGGCTGCTAGTAAACAGCATGGAGACATTTTTCACAGCAAAGTACTCTCGCAATACCGACGGCTAACCACGTGAAATCAGCCCAATGCAGACACGTTTTTCAAAGTAAAACTCACGAGAAACTGTTCCTGTTGATTTAACTAACATATAGAGCTTCAACAAGCAATCTCTGCTTGCGGGCAATGTATTTGGTATCAACCAAACATAGCATCCAATACTGGCAATATTGCTTTTCATCGGAGTTCTGCAGTGTCAGGCGGTCTTCAGTTGTTGCGAGCTTTTTGTTAGTGGAAGATTGAACATCATGTAAGTAATGTTCTTCCTTTTTAATTCTTTCCTTGTAACCACAGGCGTAGCCAGGAGGAGCCAAGGAGGCTATGGCGCGCAAAATTTCTAGCATATCTTTCCATTTTGTGCTTTGACAAGCAGTGTCCCGAACAAAATATTGTTACTTGCTTAAAGTTAAAGCACTTGGCCTCCCCAAAATTTTGGGCTGGCTACGCTATTGCTTGCAACCACTTTCATACAGACGGCCCGCATCTCTCTCGCCATGTTCCACCCATGTTCCTCAGTATCAGTCTTTTCACACAGCAATTTCTTATTTGTTGTTCAATCTTCCACTGACAAAAAGCTAGCCACAACGCAAGACCGCCAGACCGTAGAGAAATCCAATGAAAAGCACTATCGTCAAACTTATATTGCGTAGCAAACAATATTATCGTGTTGTTACTGTGCCGATAAGAGCCTCGGCTTTTGCATTTTCGATCGTTTCAAAGTAACTTGTGAAGTTATATGCCTCTGCGCAGTTTCGAAAATTTTAAGTTAACAATGAGTCTTCATAGGAAGGAGTTTCGCGGGGCTCCAAAAGCGCGGGGCCCTAGGTCATGGCCTATTTGGCCTATGCGTAAATCCGTCACTGGTCACATGACAAGTTCGGAAAGCATTACCTGCTTAGTTGAGCATGACATCTGTTTTCGGCTCAGTCCGATGGACCAGTGTTGTCATGGCTTCAGTGCTGGCAGGTTATTAGCGGCTTCTTGTCTACATTGCGTGAACTACAGGCTAAACCGTAATGCTAAATCCTAAACCCTAACCACAGTACCCTAATGTTAAACCTTAACTCAGGGGTCGGAACCTTTTTGGGTAAAGGAGCCATGAAACCTACATATTTTTAATTGTATTTCCGTGAAAGCCATATAACATTTTTCAACACTTAATGCAACTAACTTACTAACTAACGTGTGCGTTTTTAAGCAAAATCAACAATTTTAAACTATAGTAAATGTCTGAATTTTCTCTTTAATAACATGCTTCTTACTGTTAATGCGACTTCTGGTGCTGCATGGTGTTGCTGATGGCTTTGTAGTCTGGTAGATGGAAAATTACAGAAAAAGTTTCATTCGTAATCGTAACAATCGTGTTAAGAAAATATCAAGCGAGCAAGATGCCGTCATCAAAAGAGCAACATCTAGCTCGCGAGCCATAGGTTCCCGACCCCTGTCTTAACCTGTTGTCTCTTTGCATATTAAACTTGTCACGTGACCACATCAACCGATCAGGCTTGACGAAAGGCAAAATAGCCCCAGCACAGCTTTTGCCTCATGAAACAAAATAGACACAATTCACTTATTAGTGCACAAATAAAGTCCCATAGGCTACATCTAAAACACTTCATACCACCTTGTTCACAAAATTAAATTATTTCCCTTGTATTGCAAACTCGCAAAACAAAAAGGGCATGTTTAGGAATAACTTGAAGTAAACTGTTTATGCAGACTTGGCTGAAACCGCACTGCGGCTGGTTCATTTTGAAGATACACGGACTGCTGTCTTGTGCAATTCACTAAATTTAATAAATTGTGAATACCGCGTCAAACAAGACACAGAGCAGACGCAAAACTTCGAATAACTGATGTATCCACAAAATCAAGAAAAATCATTTCTATGACAAAGCGGTTGAGCACTGGCTCCACGCCAGCCAGACCAGATCCCGTCAGCATGACACCCTTTCTCATTTTCAGCAACCTTCACTGAATCGTCCATTGTTCAATTTACCTAAGAGAATAGAGCTATGGCATCAGTCTAACAGAGAAAGTTTAAATTTCATAAAAGCTATCACCGGCTCCTGAAAAGATTGAAAATTTCACTCCTGCTCCAGATCCGGGTCCGGTTTGTGTTCAAAAGTCCGACATCATGTCTATCTCCGGCAAAAATCGTAGACTGCGACTGACGACCACTCCGGAACTCCAGCTCCGTGATCGTTTCTGGTGTCTGGCATTTATTTCGCCAGGCAAACATTGGGCACCAAGACATTTTGGGCAAAATCGGCGATTATTTACCTTGTAAACAAACTAGCTAAAAATGTTTTTCAAAGAAGTGTAATGAAACATGCAGTCATTGCAATTACAACGCTATTTTCCGTTACGTGCAGCGGTTTGGGCAATTTTTTGCTGTGCCAGTTGGCTATTTCTGTGTATTTTCTGCCACCTATGTAAAATAGTTGCTTGTGCATTTTAAAAAAGTGGAAGATTGCAATTGTTTGTTATTTCAAGATAAAATTTCCGTCGGTTTTGGTGGCGGCATTGGGGATTTTGTCCTAATTTGTTACACGAAAAGTTTCTGTAAAACTACAAATTTGAACAGAAACCGTGCATTTACATTTAAACAAAATCTAAAATCGTCACATCATCTATTAGTCTAAAAATAAGAAACTAGCTGAAACGTGAGTGAAAAATGCAAAATAATTAAACACTAATAAATTTTAGAAAACTTATCCATCTTTGCCTATTCGATCTGTACAATAATGAAAGACATCATTCATAAAAACATGCTCTAAAAAAAACTGCTTCCGGTGCATCACCTCGAAGCAATTGGAAACTCGGCCTTGAAAGACATAAAATGAATCGTTTAGATTGGTTTCAAAAATATGTTTTATAAAACACATCCATTTTTGCCGATTACGTGTTTACAACACGTAATCTTCTTGCAACTAAAACCTGCTCACAGCAAAACAAACGTTCACAGGAAGACAACCTGCCCATCACTATGCCAAGAGAAAGAAGAGCACTCCACACAAAGGTCGCACCACGTTGGGATAAAAGAAAAGAAAAAGACACTCCCACGCGCGTTCCACCTTACGCATCATTAGCAGGCACTCAAATTACCCTATTGACGAAAGGAAAGGCTTAAGCACGGCACTTTAATGGTAGAAAAAAGTGAAGTACGTTCTGGAACGTACCACGGCACCGGAAGTAGTGGCCATTGGTCAATATTACCAGTAGATGAAAACTAAAACTGTGAAAACATGATAACATCAATACGCAACCGCCAACGAGCATATATAAGCAAAATCAGAACAAAAACAAAGCAATCGCACCAGCACATCGTCATCTACACAGATGGGTAAGTCACAATACTTACGATCGACGCGTTTCGAGCGTTAGTTGCGACGCGCATCTCACTTTTTCAACCACGTTTGGCATTTTTTTCTTGTAGTTGGATTTTCTCAAAGGGATTATCTAGATGTTTTCCACATTTTCTACAAATATCATTACAAATATTGGAAGACATTTTGTCTTCTCAATGTTGCTTTTATTCACATCTTCTGATGTAACTCTGATTTGCAGTGCTGAGACAAGTCCTCAAACCTGATTGGACAGTCATCCTTTGCTCTGTCAGCAACTGATCTTTTTCGTCTCTTTTTCATTTGCATCTTTCAGTGTCCTGGTTTTGTCAGACTACTGAACTCAAATTAAAGCAAGTGGGCTTATGCGATCTCGAATAGGAAACCACGTGTTAACCTCCTTTAACTTGCAGTAGTTGGATATAATTCATGTAATCAAGACCTGCAATTTCATTAGTTGAAAAGATGCTGCCAATTTCTATTCCCTGTCTAGTTTTCTTAAGCTTTTATTCGTTATTTCAAAAGAATCGTCGTTTGACGTCACTGTTCACTGCAGGTTGTTGCAACTGTGCATATAGGCAGCAACCAAGCTTTTCTAAATGTTTTGCAGGTTTGCTTAGATAGTGCAGCAGACATGGTATTCATACCATGCTCGCACATCTGCTGCTGTTTGGAATGTACGAAAGCTCTGAGGATGTGTCCGATTTGTCGAAAGAAGATCGATAAAGCTCTGCGCACTTACAAATCCTGATAAACTGTGCTTGTGGAGCATGATGCCATTTCTACTCTATTAGAATAATAGCAACATCATGCATTTTGGATGCGTGTTTGGGTTACAATCAACTTAAATTTGTGCTTTTATATCATTACCATGGGTAGCGATTGATTTATTTCAAAAAAATGATATATGTAGTATATCCTGTAGTATCATGCACTAGTAAAAAGACCCCTTTATTAGCAAAGGATCAGTCACGTTAATGTTAACGGAATAAGCATTTCGTCTACTGAGCAGGCATCCTCAGAATTTATTCAATCAGAAAGTTTTTTCAAATATTACTTACACAGTAAACTAGCCTTCACCTGTAGATCTACATATAGGTTGTACAGACTCACCGATATTTGGTAACCCGAATACACACAAACACAAAATCGATCAACCCTTCAAAGCATATGCCAATATTTGTCAGCCAATCCACCCACTGATTTAATTTTCAACAACCAGAATCATTGAGAATCATAGCCGATCAAAAGAAACTTGTGCTCGCGTCTATTTTATTACCACTTTCGTACAGACGGCCCGCATCTCTCTCACCATGTTCCACCCATGTTCCTCAGTATCAGTCTTTTCACACAGCAATTTCTTATTTGTTGTTCAATCTTCCACTGGCAAAAAGCTAGCCACAACGCAAGACCGCCAGACCCTACAGAAATCCGATGAAAAGCACTATTGTCAAACTTATATTGCGTACCAAACAATATTATCGTGTTGTCACTGTGCTGATAAGAGTCCAGCCATCTCATCTATCGTGTTTTTCAATGATACTTCTTGACGTTCTTCTGCCACTGCACTTCTGGTTAACTAGTTCTATTCTCATCGTTACGTAGATCTGAGTCTGTAACAACACGCTTCGATTTTCACATTTCGATTTTTTGTCCTCTTGCAACAGGGGTGGGGAACCTGTTTACTATCACAGGCCACATTAATATTGTGCACTATTGCTGGCGGGCCGCAAAAAATCAATTAACTTCATCCACAAATTCTACCTTTAAATAAATATGAGGAAGCGTGACTTCTCTTGCCTTACTATCTGTACCTGCTTATCATGGAGCTTCGTTTTGACGCGATGTTGTACTCTAACTTGGATAACGAAAATGTTGATGCGGGCCATATCAAACGTTCACGCGGGCCGCAGGTTCCACACCCCTGTCTTACAACATGTTTCGATTTTCTGTCCTCTTGCAGGTTCCGCAGAAATGTCTTCGCTGGATTTCACTGGCACTGTAAAATAGTAACTTGAATGTTTCTTGACTTGGCTGCAACTTCGTCCTCTCTCACTTTTGCCTCATTTGCTTTTTACGTTTTTTAGAACCGCTTGGATAAGCTCTACATTTGTAAGGGTGACGATCCCCTTTCTTCTGTCCATGTTTATTTATTCATAAGCTCAATAGGGCTGCCATATTTTCATCGCAAAAAGGGAGAACAATTTACGACCGTCACTTACTTGAGCTTATTATCTAGACAAATATCAATTAGGTCTATTGATAAGTTTTAAGCACTGAAGTAAGACGTGCAGTGTGGACGATGTTTCAGTCAAGATACACAAAACAAAATCCTTATTTACTCGGTCTATTTAGCCCATGAATATTTGCAGTTTCTTTTGTGACAAAGGGATATTTCAGACGTATTTTTTTCATGTTTTTAGCATTACTGATTAGCTATAATTACTAGAAATGACTACAATAAGCTATGTACAGCACACTGATCACCGTATTACGGTTCATCAGCAAAGCTAGTACAGTATAATTAGACTTACCATAAGTCCCGTTTTAGCCGGGACAGTTCCGGTTTTGAGGCTTTGTCCCGGTCAGTCAAATAAAAATCCCGGTTAGGCATTCAGTCAGCCTGCATAGCCCTACACGAATACTAGCATGTTGGGATTGGTCTGTTTAGCCAATTTGCGTAAGAGTGATATGTGATCTTCTTTTTTCTTGTTTCGTTATGATAGATGTAAAGGTAGTTGATTTAAAGGTAATTGGCTGTTTGGCTCGTTGTTCTGGAGTGTCCCGGCTTCCATTCACAAAACTATGGTATGCCTAAGTATAAGGGAATCAGCAGTCCGCACTCTGATGCCAAAGTCATTGAGATACTGAAACAAGATTTATCACTGTTATGTAACGATTAATGTTAAAGCATTCCCTCCTTTCCAGCCTATAATTAACTCAATCAAAACATAGATTAATTAGACATCTTGCAGGCCCTTCCATAAACTGAGCAACGCCACCAGCACGTATCTTGTTGCAGTTGAGTAGGTACAGTTTATCCTATTGTATGTAAATACAAAATATTATAGCTGGTGACGTAACTGACAGGGAGCAGAGGGTCGAATTTCCCCCCTCTTGGCAAGCTAAATGTAAAAACCGAGCCCCTACTTAACTTATATTTCGGTTTTAGTATTGTTTTGGTTTTCAGTAGGTTGTTGTTTTTTGCATTTTTCGGATTATATTCCGGTGATTTATGGTTTTAGTATAACCATCAACGTCCAGATTCACCACCATTTCTCAAGTTTCTTTTCTGAGTGTTGGCCAGTGGGCCCCTTTTAGCTAAGTTTCCACCCTGGGTCAAACCTCTAGTTAGGCCACTGATTATAACTATGTCAAATAATAAATGAAAAAAGAGTACATATTGAATATCCTCGGAGAATATTTCATTTCTCATGAAAAAAGTGGACATGTAATTAAAAAAGAGGACGTATGGTAGCCTTACTTAGCAATGCTACTCATATGCGACCTGTGCAAATCTGAGAAAGGCAGGCGCAAATCTACCAGAAACGAGTAGAGACATAAGCTAATGCGTTCTACGTGGCTTGGCCTTGCATTCACTAGATTCAGATACCTGACCGACTTTCAGGAGACCAACAAGTGTTTGTTTCGTCACAATATGAAATAATATTTAAGCGAATACTGCCGTTTGCCCGACCGATAATAACTAATAACGCCTACAAACAAACTTTCCTCCACAAAATAGGGCTAAGTGGCACGCACATGTTGTACATATGGCTAAGCATATGAACATGGTGGGGGCCCCTTTTGGTGGGGGTCCTGGGCCCGGGACCCTTTGGACCCCCTAAATCCGGTGCTGGAGCTAATGCCGCCCCAGATATTATTATTGTCTGTATTTGTGAGCTGTGCAGTTTATCTATCTAAAATAGAGTATTCCTCATTCGCAATAAAGATCTGTAATTTGTCTTTCTGTAAAAAAGACAGTAGTCTAGAATTTAATGTTCACCAATTGTTTTGAAGACTACGTTTTTTGTACTTACGGCTATATTTGTATCAAAAGAGCTATATTTAGTGCAGTGCCGGCGCTACCATTATGCGAACTGGGCGGCTGCCTAGGGCGCTGGGCCAACGGGGTGCCAACAAAGGACGAAAAGTAACAACTGCGTTTCAGAAAGTAACAAACGTACGCCAAGTAAAAGTCAATGAACATGATGAAAGTTAATGTAACACACGTTCACGCTATCTATGAGCAGACAGAGGTACTACAATATTTCAAGTTTGCTGCACAAGGGTTAATATTGTTCCTATTAACTTCAGTTTCACATATACTAGGTAAAGCTATGCAGCAATTTGGTATAAATATTATTCATCTATAATGTACCACAAAGCCCCCTCCTATTTCCGTAATGAGCAAAGTGACGATATGTAGAGTAAGGATCTTTGTATACGAGGAGTGAGCGCGGAATGGTTTACTTCTAGGTTAGTGACAAGTCTATTTACGGCGTTCTGTTAGTTAGGGCCAGCGAAGCATGCCCTGCAAGACCTACTTCATTAAGTTCACTGCAAAATTTTAAGGCAACCATCTCTGTTCTTTCCGTTTCTTGATTTCTGATGACTGCTTGTATCGCTTTTACTGGAGTAGGTTTATCTCGAAACCTTCTCTAAAGTCATGCTTCTCTAAAGTCACCTTCTCTAAAGTAAATCATGTTTCAGCCATCCAATGTGGTCAGGAAACGCTGCCAAAACGCCAGTCAGCATTATTGGCGTTAGTAGCTTAGTTAACCCGTCAAATTTCAATTACAGGACGCACCACCTTAATTTAGTTAAATAAAGAGATTCCAGCTGGTTCGCACCATACCCGACATAGTGGCGTTTCGAACGTCATACAATACCAGATAGTAACAAAGTTTTTAGGCCTATGCTAGATTTTTTTTATTGGAATGTTGCAACGCCTGTAATATGTGTAGATAATATTTTGATGAACTTGGTGTTGAAATAAACTCGGTATTCATCGAAACTAAAACATGAGCGTGATGCAAAAAATTGTCCATTTCTACGTCATATATAAAACGGAAAAGGGCATTTTTGAGGGGAGTGGTGTTGGAACGGATTTTGATTAGGACACTTGATGGAGCTTGCCTAGGACGCCCTGGCAATGATGTGGAGAGCTACGCCGAGACGTGAGACATTGCAAAAAAATTTTTTTGAGTGCGCATCGTTTGAAGGTGTATTTGTGATGTCAAGCCCAAAAAGCCCCGGTTGTTTCGTAGCCAAAAAAACAGTGGTTTTATGCCATGACCTGTAGAGAGAAACAAAGCACGGCAGAAACATCGTTTTGCATAAAAAAGTCAGCCAAGTTGGCCAAACCTTTAAAATTTGTAGCAAAAAAATCAACATGTTTTTTAAGGATCCACGGGGTAAAACTCCTTTCAATAGGGTTCTTTACTCATGTTTCGCCATCGAAGGCCCATATCTCCAATTCAAAACATCAAAAAATCTGAAACTCACAGAACATGTTGACATTCGTGTCTTAGAACATCCTACCACTTTTCAAATAAAAACTAAAGAGGAAAATTTGTGGCAATGATCAATCTATATTTTGACTATTTTTTCACAAAATTCACAAAACTTTTATAAAGAGATTGACTCGTTTTGCAGGATTGTTCGCGTTATTTTGAGTGGTACACTACAAAAACGATGATGGCAGACATTTTGGAGTAAAAACTCAAAAATCTTATTTTTTCAAATTTTGAAACAATGCATTTTTTCGCCCAAACGTTGTTCCCCGAACAACAATGATGAGTGTTTTTTTAGTTTTTGCGGTTAGCTGTGATCTTCGCAAGGAGTTCAAGCCAACAAACAGGTACGGAAATGCTGGCAGGCAAGCATTAAGCCAATGCCTTTAATGTAACCAAAAGTTGCAAACATCGCTTGCGAATAAAAAGAGTTGCATTTTTATCAAAAATTTCAAACGTAACATACCTTTTTTGGGGTTTATCACAAAGATCGCTCTAAATCCTTGCTGACAGTGTCTCACTTGCAGACGTTGCTAAGAGTGGTTCGCGAGTTATCGCAAAAACCGTGCCGAAAAGCCGATATATCGGCTTTGTGGTCCTTTTAAAACAGGATGACGTTTTCATAAGCAAACACATGGGCGATGAAAACGGATCTTCCCTATGGCGCTGGAATGGCTTGCTGCGGCCCTGATCGAGTGTCATTCGAGAAAAGTTGCGGATGGGGTTCTAAGCGGAGGTGAAAGTAAGCCGGAAGGGCCCGGAACGCCGTTCCGGTAAAATAATTATTGCCGGTACGGTGTTCAGCTTACAGTTTCAAGTACGCTAATATGTGTTGCTGTTGTTGTTCAACTCATGTTTTTTTACTATGCTGTCAACAAAACATTCTGCAGAAGAACGAGCGTACGACCTCAGAAAATGAGTGAAATATGGTGCAACGCAAACCGTTGAGGTGAATCACGATGAGGAATCTCTTTTTGTGGCGTTGCGAATGAATTGTTGTTACGTATAGTTTGTCGCACAGGACGCCTGAAGCCGTTTTCAAATTGCATGAGGACAGTTATATACTTTCGTTCAGACCGGGTGTCCTTGCTTTTTATGGGTGAAATACGGGTAAAGGCAAGATTTAGCTATGGCTGCAATGTAGCCAAGGCTACATATATTCAGTGCAGCAAAATATTAACAGTGTGTAATATCGCGCGTGTTCAAGCTGGGTATGTTCTTTGACTTCAATTGTTTTGTAGTACAGTAATCTTGAGTCATTCTGATTTTCAGCTCAGTGCATAACAACGATTGATTTCAATTACCGTTGACCAGAAATAGACATGTATCTTGATGTATGGGTAACGCAAATTTGTAGCTTGAGCCTATTGGTGTAATTAGCAGTGTGATCTTCACGTGTACCAGTTTTTTTAAGGCATTTTAGGGACCCCATTCGGGTCCCTAGAATTGAAAATCGGGTCCCTAAAATCAGGGAAAATTATCATCGGGTCTCTAGAATTAGAGAAAATTGGGTCCCTAGAATCAGAGAAATCGGGTCCCTACAGATCCATACTGGGTACCTAACATTTTCCTTAAAAAAACCTGCGTGTAAACTGTAAGGTGTAAGTTGTTTTCTGTTTTTTAAGTAATCAGAATAGGGGGGTCTCATCTAGGTTACGCTGCATTTACTTGCGAATGCCGAAATGTGCGTATGAGAGTAGATCTAGTAAGCGAAAGAAAGCCACTGCCAAAGCAGATGCACTACGGGCTGTTATTGTAAAGACGAAACCACTAATCCAGTCTTTAGTGTGCCTATAAGGGTCTAGAGATTATACAGCATGGATATTTTAAGGCTGAGTTAGCAGAGTTTTAAATGGATTACCATTGATGGAGTCTCGAGGCTAGGTCTTGGTCTCGATGGCTACAGGTCTCGAGACTTTGAATATTGCAAAGAAATGGTTGAGTAAAATTTCTATATTTCAACGATTTTTATTTGTTGCATTTGCAGGTAAAAAAAAACACAAAAAGGTGAGAAAAATGCCATAAATTTGAAAAAAATTCAACTTCGAAGTGAGGACAATATTTCATAAAAAAGTCGGCAAAATCCACAAATTTTGAAGTCTCGAGTGTCGGAAATTTTGATGAAGTCCCAGTCTCGAAGTTTTAACCAGGTCTCGGTCTCCACGGTTACGGTCTCAACTGCATCACTGTGGATTACACACTTTTTGCTAGGCCATAGCTACACTGAGGCAAAATGAGGCACTTGCCTCGGTAAACTTTCTGTAATGCTGCCACAAAACATTTTTGTAGCGCTAAATCAAATCATATTATATTGTGTGGTTGTTTTAAAAAGAGCAGCATTCCAGCTACACTTTGTTGCAACCACCAAAGATACTACGAGCCTTGATTAAACAAGGGCAGGATGTTAGGTCTCCATAAACTACATTTAACAACATACCAAGCCGGTGACGTGATTAACATATTCGCCTCGGTAAAATTTGACTCTGACTATGTCCATGTTTTGAATTATTAGCCTTTCTTTGTGCAAAGCTTTTAAATAATTTTCTATATTTGTGTTGATGTGTTGTGATATTTAACCTCTTGGCGTGCGGAAAACTGTGCAGGTGTTAACTCAAGTTGCATTGCCTGATTCACTTTCGGAGGTTGTGCAAGTTGCCGAACGTAGCCTATGACGCTTTTTGGTTGATTTTGAAATGGTTGTACAGTACATTTTTTTGCGTTTTTACAATGTACAATACAGGGTGGGCCAAAACTAGACGTGCTCTTGACTGCGTTTTTGCAATTATGGCTGAAATTTCGGGCCGGTATTGACAAATACTGGATCGTTCCGGTAAGAAAATTATTCTACTTTCACCACTGCCTATAGGCTATATAGGCTTAAGCCTAGGGCATCAAGATCCAAGGGTCCTCAGAAAACTGTGGTACGCATAGAGTCAATGGCCGGTATACGATCATTTAGATTAAACTTCGTCAAAAATTTATGTCTTCATCAGGGTTTTTTAAGGTGTTTTAGGGACCCGATTCGGGTCCCTAGAATTGAAAATCCAGTCCCTAGAATCATAGAAATTATTATCGGGTCTCTACAATCAGAGAAATCGGATCCTTACAAGTCTACACCGGGTATCTAACATTTTCCTTAAAAAAAACCTGGTCTCATTATTCACGAAATTTAGTTTGGTGATAACGCCAGGTGTTCCAACGAGTTTCTATGAATCTCAATATGGCGGTTGGCCAAGCTGCATGCCAACTATTGTGTCGATATACTCAAAGCACGCTGGCTGCGTTCTACGTTTGCTGAATCGTACTGATTGTTACATGTGACTCTATCAAATGTTGTGCCTGCTCATGTTTGAAATGCACCTGATCAGTGGCATAACTGACGGGTGGCAGGGGTGCGAACTGCCTTCCCCTGCCAAGCTAAATATAAAAAAGCCAGGCCCCTGCCTAGCGTGTATATCGGTATTTGCTATTCTTTTGGTTACAGTAGATTGTTGTCTTTTTTGCGTTTTTTGGAGTATTTTCCGGTGATTTCGGGTTTTTGTATAGCCGTTCAATACTGGATTTTTTATTGTTTCTCAACTATTTTCTAAGTGCTAGCCGGTGGGCTCCCTACAGCTAAGTTTCCCCGTGGCTCAAACCTCTAGTTACGTCACTGCACCTGCAAGGTTACATTGCAGATAAGAGCTATGTGTAGGGCTAGCAGTAGTATCCTACAATAAAAGCATTGTTATTTCTTAGGTGCCTGAGCAATACTGTCATCGTTTTGTCATCGTTTGTATCGGGTAAAGTTCGATTGGTACTATCAGATGAGATTTTTTTTTCATTTGAATTTCCTTCACTAAAGTCATTCAGAAATCAGATCGCTACTGAGTACATGCGCAAGTTTGTACTGCTTCCATGCTGAGCAAATCAGAGAAGATCTTGCTGAGCTGGAATAGCAAGCAAAAGTCACTTTGCCAACTGGCAACCACAGAACTCTTTCCCAAAGAAACAAAGAATAGGGAAACAGCTAGAAAATGACAAAAGCGCCTTTGGGTCTGATGCCTTAGATTAGTAATTCTAAGTTTATGCAATCACGCGGAGCTTTATCCTTAGCTTGATGGTCACTAACTGCTCAGGCTAAAGGTCCTTTTCAAGATTCAAAAGAATTAAAAATGAACCGAACAGTCACAATGTTCCAGGAGAGGATGTCCACAGTGACAAACTTAGGCAAACAAATTGTAATGAATTCTTAGATTATTTTGTTATGAAGAAAGCCAGGAAAAAGCTTTTCACTGTTTACTGTGTTATGTTCAGCCTTATTTGATTCGGTGATTGTAGCTTTTTATTTCTTTATACATATTTCAATAATGACAGCATAATCGAAATTTAAACCAGTCCAGTCGCCACGGTGGGCATTGGTGAGCTCAGCTCTTCCAAATTTCAATACGAAACACGATAAATCAGTAAAGAGTTTATTAAATTTTCAGAATGGTGAGTCTAACAGTTACAACCATTTGGGTGCGTTTAACGTGACGTAGGCCTATTTTGCTCGTGTGTGTGAGATTTTTTACTGCCGTGGACGTGGTAAGCGAGTTGCAATGTGATCCTCACGCTGTGCTTTAAAGTCTTTCTGCCGCCACACATGCTATATAGGTGCAGTGTGTTTGTTGTTTTTTGAACACAGGTAAGAAAAAGCAGATGTGATTCTTGAATAAACGTAGACCATGTGTTTTATTAAATATTTCAATTAAGGCAATTGCGGTTGGTTTGCCTGTCGCAATTAATAATCCCGTTCCCGCCAGCCAAGTAGGATTTCAGCAATTCCGTGCAATTCAACACTTTTGCGTCGAAGGCAGCAACAAACGCAGTGATCGTGGGCACTCCAGTAATGATATAAAATTTTTTACTAACCGTACTTTTAGAGGGTCATTTTCGGATTTTGGCAAATAGATTTAACGCTTTCCATTTTTTCCTCGCAACAATGGGCGAGGGGCCTCACAAGTGGATTAGCCTAGGGCCTCACATTAGTTAAATCCGGCCCTGGTAACACCTCAGGTAACCATTTCAATTTGGGAAATTTTTGTTCCCCATCGAAAACTACAAAACTTGTGCATATTTTGATAGGACTGCCCGAAAGAGCGTCTAAAAATGTGCAGTTAATGAAAGAGTCAGCTTTCTACGTGAACGTTAACTAATTTTTAATTTACGAAACTCCTTCCGACTCCTCGACTCCGACTCTGACTTTACAGCCCTGCTCAACACCTGACAACCCTGCTCACGAGCACAATGCACTCGTTACAGTGCATTTACTGCATTAAGTTAACTCCAGTGAAGCAATGTGCAGTATGGAGTCAGTTTCAACAACGTAGGCTACACATGTCACATATCTACTGAAACACGAAAAAGCGTGCACGTAGTGCCCGAGGTCGCACATCCACCAAAGTGCATTGCGCACATGCATGAAACTCCGAAAGTGCACCCAGCGTGCGCGTGCAAGGACAGTCCACCCAACGGGCACCGTGAGTTCACCCGTCAAAAGTGCTCGTTTGCACTGGATGTACTCAAAATGACATCTGCCCTATTGGCACAGTTGCTCTTGCACCCAAAGTACACTGTAGCATACCTGTCCCCGATATGCACCCAATGCTGCGCTTGCCCCATATAAAGAGCGCACCCGACCAGAGTAGCCTACGCATACGCACTACACACGAGAGCGTGCGCTTGCGCGCAGAGCTGGGGCTTACCTCAGCACTCAGCAGAGGAACTGAACACTGAAACTCTCCTAGTCCTAGAGTACAGGTACTGAGCACTAGTAGTACGCAAGCAAGCGTGAGAAGTACTGTATAACAGGCGACTGGCATTGTATTTGTTGCCGGACGTCTTTGAAAAGTCCACTATGTGGCGGTTGTTTCTCTCTCAGCAACATGAACATGTACAATTTTTTTAAAATACTAAAATGCTGTAGTTCTACAAGTTCGCGACGAAATTTGACTTACAGTACAGTAGAGTAGTTCTAGCTTAGCTACGGTATGTGGCCTGCACCGTGTAGGTTGTGAGATTAAAAAAACGATTTCAACAGGCCGGTGTAGCCGGGTCTGGGTATCCCAGGAGATCCTCTTGGCAGTTGGCCCTTCTGCTTCTCACATGAAGTCAAGACTAAGTGTGAAGTTTTTGTTCAGGGTTGGATACAATTGCTCCTGGTAACAACAATTAAAGTTTATTATCAGCTCCACAGAAGCTACACAGGAAAAGTAGCCTACAGATGTGGCACAAAACCTGATACATACAGTGTTTTACTAGTCTTTCGAAAGCGAAAACCAAATATTATATGCTCATTTAGACATTAACAACATAATAAACAAAACACTGTTTCATTGTGACATTGTTTCCCTCACTGTGACACAGACCACTATAGCCTACAATATGTTGCAGAGTACAACATCAACATGCAAGGCATGCAGTACAGTAAAAATTAGCGCAGACCTACTTAACTGCATTAAGTTATTAACTAGTCATGAAACCATTAAATGAACTTAAAAACCACAAATGCCAAAAATAACTCTTGTTTTACCTTAAGTCAAACAAAAGCATACAAATTTCAAACAATGAAAGTGAGTCTTAAGCCAATGGCAAATTGATTGCTGAGCAAGCATGAGCAAGTTGCTCATAGATTTATACTGCCTTATCTCATATCTGAGTTGCCTTGGAGATGTCCATACCATAGTGAACATCATCATGGTCGAGTGGGAAGTAACTATTCTTGCTGTGTGTGGAAATGTCAGTTTGGATCTCACCTTGGTTATACTAGTTCTGATAATACAGAAAATACTTGATGTTCTGACATAAGATTGTATGTTTTCACAACCTTTTTTGGGAGCGATTTTGATGTGCTCTCTTGAAAACTTTCAAAAACTAGACAGAAATTTAGATTTAGGGTTTTGGATTAGAGCTAGGTTGTAAGTTTAGGGTTAGCATTAATTAGTGTTTAAGGGTAAGGTTAGCATTAATTAGTGTTTAAGGGTAAGGTTAGCATTTAGTTTACGGTTGGGGTTTAGGATTTATAGTTCGAAAAAATTAATCACTACTTTAATCCTTTACTCACTGACATGCAAGACTTGGTCAGATATTGTGCTTGGTACATTTTTTAGTCTTTCTCTGAAGCGAAAACCAGATGCGGTCCTTTAGACACTGCCTAATGTTTTATAGTAGTAAAGATTGTTGATGTGCATGCATACACACTAGACGTAATTTAAGATTTTCTTGAATACAGTGTGCAAACACATGTGATTCAACCTAATCATTAAGCAGTTTTAATAGTTTTTATTATTTATAATAAACTATTAAACTTTATTGTGAGGGATTTTACTGAGTGAAGAAAAATAAAATGTGCAAATTCAGATATTGAATTACACTGTCAATGATTCCAATACGTTTAATCAACGTCATCTTTCTTTTACTTTTTACCATTAAAATTATGTGAAACAGGTGCAGAAATATTTTTTTTAAATGTATGATGCAAGTATGTGTGGTTTTAGTCTGTCCTAAAAAGCAGCATTGAAATGTAGTGTGGAAATCAGAGCATAAAGCCAGTTTTAATTTTTTGTCTGTAAAATTTTCTCTTGTGGAAAGATACCTTTATATTTTATAAAAGAAGCTTTTTTGTTAAGATAATTAACTATGAAAAACAATAAATATTTCCAGGTCTAAATCAAAATGGACAATGAAAGATGCACAGCTAGGCTAATCTAAAGTAAAACAGATGTCATAACATAAATTAACAGTTAACATTATAGAAGTTTAGTCCTATAGATAATTTCATAATATTTTTTATGAAATTTTGTTAAAAAATGCCACAGATTAAGATATAGAACATCAAACATGCACACAAATACCTTTATGTGAAATGTTTCTTATTCTGTAACTTTTTCTTGTGGTCTACTTCACAGTCCATGTGATTGTGTTTTCAGAGCCTTTTATGATGATGCTAGCATTTATTATAAAAAGGATTTTTCAATTGCATGATTTCAGCAAAAATTGACCTGAGTTTTCTTAACACTTGGCATCAAAAATCAAAGCAATCATAATTGAGCAAATGCAAGTAAATGACTTAACTTTTGTTGTTGAAACACAAATGTTATGTATAGCAAACAACTGTATTTAATTATTTTCCTTTACATAAATGTGTTAAAGCTGAAACTAAAGCCACACAGAAAGACTATGATCAGAACATGACATAAAACAAACGCTGCAATCCTGTGTTAAGAACAGCACTCACCAGTTTTAAAAATCTGTTTGCCAGGTGGGTGCCCAAATCAACAAGGCATTGCATTCATAGCTCACAACTTAAATTTTGTTCATCCTTCGTTGTTATGGTAAAATGTATATGTAGGAAGTCTTCAGACAACGACTGCACATCTCTTGTGTGAAAGAGAAGACATGTTACAATATCTGCACTGCTGTTAATGTTGGCAAATTGTGTACAAACCTGTGTTCTTTTATAATATGTGTCCAAAACCTTGTCTCTGATGTAAATGCCATGTCTGATAAATCAGTTATATTATATTGAAGAATAAAATTGTAGAAGTAACTAATTCAAAGTTATTTCATTCAGTGCTTTCCTTTTTGGCTATGTCACCTGATAAAATTATTTCAAGCACTTTTATGTCTCTTAATTATGTAGTACACTCATTTTTATTAAATTTGGAGGATTGTTTATTGCATTATTTTTGGTGTAGTGCGCTAATCCAACTTCAGTTTTAGTGAAAGCAGTTATTTGAGAACAGTTTATTTTCAGTTTTTATGTTACACAGCTTGTGTTTTGATTTATTCATTTTAATCTTGAGCTTGCCTTAGCCTTTCACCAATTTACCTGGCAGCATTGCTTGCAGATTTTAAGAGTGGTGATGCACAGAATTATGTGAAATTACTTTCCTAATAAAAAATTTTGCTGATTGATTCAACTTCATTGCCTTCATGGAAACTAGTTGACATATTTGAAATATCTTTTTAAGGTTGTGGTTACATTTTGATTTGGCATCACTCACATTAAAATTGCCTAGTTTTTACCTATGCAAGCTTGTTGGTCAGTACTTTATTTTTATAAAAGCTGTGCTTAAAATCTATTTGTTTTGTGGGTGAATTTCATTACACCAGTGGGTAAAAACTATAGCAACTGCATAGATTAAAAGCAATACAAAGTCTGCCCCTGTAATCGCTGACAAATTAATCGTGATAGCTATCAGAGAAATTAATATTAATTTTTTATTAACATTTTACCCTTCACTGGTGCAATGGTCCCTAATTGATTTTGTTTCACCAATCCTTCCCACGAAATCAGAAGGTTGTGATTTGTGGCACTTTTGTCAATTAAATTGGAAGCAACTGTAAGGATTTTCACAGAGCTAAGTGTATGCTATCTTTTGTTAATAGAATCTCATGACACCTCACATGTGACTTGACAACCAGATTTTCAAATTTCAGTTTAAATCTTGTTTGTGTTGCACGCCAGTACTTCAACATTTTAGTAGTGTAGTTCAACAAAGATACTTGAATATGTAGGCATATCTAGTACAAGCATCTTATTTTTCATTTATGTGATCACTAACTTCTGTCCTAGTGCTGCAAACATTGCTTTGTCTAACGCTTTGGGTTGTATGGGTGATATCATGCTGCTTGTGTTGCTGGGCATTGTCACATTATGACTGTTGCTAAGAGTTACATGTTGGAACAAGAACATATGTGTTACCTGTTGAATGTTCTTTAGATCAACAAATAGGGTTGAAAAAAGTATGTGCGTAGAAAAATCCAGATGCAATCTATTAAGCTAGTCTTTCAAATTCTTTATTGAAGAAAATCAGATAAATATGGTTCTTCTTACTGTTTGTCTTAACATTTCTAATTACTTTACCATCCATCATCAGATGCATTTTTGTGAAAACAACTTTGAAATAACTAACCTGAACTGTGTTTTTAGCAAAATTGCAAATGTTTTTGATTACAATGTGTTTGTTAGGATATGTGTTTCAAAATTTCAATCATTAAAGTCTACTTTATAAATTGTGTTTCACTCTAATTTGGAAAGTTGCTATGCTGCTTAGATTTGAAATTTATTTTTATGTGTGAAATACTCATACTTGAGCTACAGGTCGTACTAATCACCTAATTTTTAGAAGACAAATGTAATACATAGTTACTTATTTTCATTGACTTTAGTCTAAGTGCATCTCCACAGCGTAGGAATAATCGTGCAGTGTCCGCAATCAGGCACTTCATCAAAGGTGCCATCCATCTTTACGTACTTCGCGCTTTGTCGGTGGTTACTCGTGCGCAGCGGCAAAGCCTGCTGCATCATAAATCTGCTTGGTAATGCGTGTAAGAAACGCGAAGTGCGTAATCCATTTACATCAACTACAAAAGCGTGATGTGTTGCAGCATGCGCTAAATGTTTGTCAGGAATAGGGAGATGGAAGATGCCTTTGTGCAGTTAGGTTGTGTTGAATTTGTTAGTTCCAGCTACAGTTACTACAACCAAAGTTGGCAACCATATTGCTGAATTCAATGCTATAAGAGTTCACACAAGTCAGTGGTAGATGTAGAAGTGTTGCTGTGGAAGGTTGCGATGCATGTGTTTGCAAATTAGCTATTACAACACATTCTAGATTTGTAGGCACTGCAGTAAACCTCGGTTAATCAGGATCTTTGCCAAAACCGGATAAAATTGCCGGTCAAATCGAATCCGGATTAACCGAGGTTTACTGTAGATATAAAAGATTGTTGCGTGCGCATACCTTCTTGATTGTGCAAAATCTGATGGCAAAGCACTTTTTAGGTAAACGTTTGCCAACTCAAACGCTTGTCGAAGTATCTTTGTACCAATTTATTCGCAGAGTTAAAGAAATGTTTGGAAGATTTTAGCTGCTATCAATTTACGTTGGTGTATATAAGTTTAAATTGACGTTTTCTGTTCGTGATCACAGCAACCGTTATTATTTACTCGTACCTTTCCATTGGGGTTATCATCGCCCTAAGCTACCAGGTTAGTACACATCGCATATGTAGAACGAATGCTCGCATCAGCACAAAGGTGCACTGACGATGCTTGCGACGGGCGATATACGCTGCTGCTAGTGCTCGTACGTTGGGTGCATAGAGCATTGCATCTTGTCTTTTCGGCTTACTTTGAATATTTACATACGTCATCGCACAATGAGCAACCGTGCAGTAGACTCTGCTCTTCTTGTGCCCTCTACCGCGATCTCTCTAATCTACATCGCTTAAATCCGATCCAGGTTTTAAATTACTTTTTGAATGTAGTGCGCTTTCTTTGTATTAATGCCTGACAAAGTCAGTGGTATGTGTATTGCTACTGATGTCGTTTCTCATCGCTTATCACCAGGAAAATCAAATACCTCACGCGTCTGAGCATAACTGAGCAATTTAACCGCACGTTGCAATAAGTATCAACCCGTGTATTAGTTTGCTCCATGGCACCAGTTCAATGTTTGTCTGGCGTGCTTGAAGCCGTACAAACGCTTGATACGCCTACAGCTCTACAGCTATTGTTTCATGTGACAAAGGATCCGGAGGTTTCTTTTGAGTCGTGTTGAATGTCGACTCTTCTTAGTTTCGTGAACAAACTTTCACGCATTAGTTTTTCCCACCAGCTAGCTATTTGTCAAACACACACGGTGAACTCAGCGATCGGTTACGTCTAGGTTTACCTGTGTAGAACAACGCCAATCGTCACTTTCGACCAAAAACGTCGTTGATCGCATACACCTTCTTGGTACAAGATGGAAATCTACAAAAATTTTGAGTATGATCGTGATATTGTTTTTTTCAGCTTTCTTCAATTATGGTTGAATCATGGAGTTTGCGTCAAAATCGTCTACTTCACAGTCTGTACTGGGGATGCCTTTTGCTGCTGTGTTACATACAAATGGTTAAGTCTGTCGAAAAAGCGCCCTTCGCTGAAGTCGACGTGTCTGGTAAGCTGATGCAATTTTATGAATGGGTACCTCATTGGTATATATGTGCCTTAATCTATGCGCATGTACCCAGCAATCACGCACAACGATTTGTACACTCTATACTATTTCTTTGATAGTTAGTGATAGCAAATTTCATGGTCTTACGCCCAGCGCATGATCATTACGTTTAAGCAGCGTTTTCATGATCTTTTTAAATGTTTTTATGCTGCGGACCGACAGTTTAATTTGAAATGATCCACATGCGATTTCGTTCCCACAGGAACCATCACCAGCTGTGCCCTACTTCATTTAATGACCTTAAAATGTTTCGTTCGTTCCCAGCATTGATTAGCCATTCAAATTTTCCTGTGTTCAGTCTGCGACAAGGTGAAGTCCGCCAAATCGTGGTTTTCGCGTGAGAACCCGTTGCGGCGCAAAAACTGAAACACTTCCCGCTATCAGGGCACTTCCCAGCATGAATATGGTTAATATTATGATTACGTCTGTTTTTGTGGTAAACTTACTTGGTGCTGTGAGCGCGCTCTTGTTTCTTTTGGAAACCCAGCATCACGCAAAATGTATCTGCCATGGCGAAACCTTTTTGTTATTACGGGTTGTTCCTCTCTTTTGATCAGTATTGATGTTTCTTTCGAACAGAACCGCCATTGGCGTTCAAGTGTTGCATTTTGTTTTGCAGTCGCGCAAAGGATATCAATTAATGATTCATACTTGTGAAACAGGTTCTCGTTCTGAAGAAAATTTGTTTTTTTTAGTACGATCCAGTATAAAAGCATTTTTTTGATCAAGCAGTTGGTGTTAACTCAAAGGTCAACTTGATTTTCAGAAAGTTTAGCCTGCGTTTTTGGGGGCTACCGCCTTGCAGTACAGCAAATGTTATTATCTTCCAAGTCCGAATAGTGTGCTGAAAATCGATTTATGTCAGCTTCGCTGATCATTTACGTATTGAAACTGCTAGGTGTCTTTGGTTGGGTATTTTGTTAGTTGTTGAATATGCCATCCCTTGAAGGAGAGAGATGTCTAAAGTTAGTGTGACTGGTTTTTAAGGTTAAAATTCATGGTATTATTTAGTTTTGTGTTAATCTGCTTAAATTCCCAGTTTACTGTTGTGTGGGTCAGTTTTGGGCGAGATCGGAACAATACGTGCTGTCACTTACCGTCTTACCTGCTGAGAAATTTGTTGTTGACTGAAACGAAGACAAGACAAGATAAGTTTGGTTTCCAGCGACCACTAATACTCAGCAGTTTTGCTTAGTTGCCTAAATGTTCCCAAAGACACGTTACGTTAAAGACGTGTTTACTGATATCATCTGTGACGAACCCCCTGTGATGCCACGTCGGTAATTCATCACAAAGCTGGATGTACGCTGGTTTAGACGCTGTCAGGTACTACAGTGAACGCCGGAAATAAGCTGCATACAAATCGCTGCTACGTAATGCTTTTGTAACGCTAGAATTGCGCTTTTGGTTTCTTGTCGTTGAATATGACCACTGCATTTTTTGAAGTTTTTCTTCCTGTTGTGCGTTTTCAATCCCACGCAACTATGAAGTAAATGATATCACTTCTTCCGTAGGGTGGTTCGAATTAGTTTTATTTCATATGTTGTGGGTTGGAGTTTATCTCACGGGTTACGGTGATCGCTGCATGACTCATGACTCATTCCTTGTGTTGCTTGACCTGGTTTGTGTGGCAAGCCTTTCCGCTTGAGCAAACTTTTTATTGCTTGCTTTTCGGCCTTCATGTCGCCTGTTTCCGAACGTCTCGAAGCAGTCGCTCAAGTTGGCAAAAAGTACAGTTCGTCAGACCCTGTCGAGTTGTGGAGACCAGGGACAACATCTTGCTGATTTCATTCCTGCAGTACGAGCACTGCCTAAGGTGGACCATGTAGTCGGAATCAAATTGGTTGTGAGCTTATTGTGTTAAATACGTAGTTCAACGTCCGTATATGTTCATTCCTTACTTCTTCACTGTCATTACTGCAGAACAGCAACAGCAATCGGTCATAAATTCAAGACACTATATGGACATACATTATTTAATTTAATGCGTGGTCTAATAATATAAACGTCTTAAGCCGAACTTGAATGACACCAATATCGCCCTGCTTTGGCTCTTTACATTGCTGCTCAGAGCTCAAGATTGTTTGGTGTTTCTTTAATTAAACTAAGCATAGTCGCACGTGACTTGATTTTTGTAGAGCGTGCTCGAATCAACATTTTTGTGTAACCATGCTGCCAACCCAAAACTTCCGCTTTTAGATCTAATGTCCTTTTGGTACCTTGGTGGTCTTAATGAGTACTTCAGGTGTGAATAATTGTCATTCCGCTTACTGAAACTTTCGTGCAAGCTTTTTTTCGGGCGAAAAGAGCTGAGGTTTCTTAGGAGTTTAGTGAATTTGTCAAAGTGCTGCCTCAGCCAACGTGATGTTCAAGCGCGACAGTTTCAACACATCACCGCTTTCGCAAGATTAAATTCCTTAATGCAAGCTACAAAGCAGAGATTGTTGTGCTTTCGACCGAATCGGGGAGTATAGAATTGCAGTGGCAAACCTATCCGTTCTTAGTAAAGAGAATGACGTTGTATTAGCAAACTTATCCGTTCTTACTTTTGTGTTGCTAAATCAGATAACTCTTAGATTTTGTGGGGCAGTGAACTTGCCATGTATACGGGCAGATCGCTGTCGCGGGAAGAGCCAATCTCGTGGAAAGTGTCACGCAATTCAATTAGCTTCTGGCAAACTGCTTTATTCCGGCAACTGATCACAAACTTCTGGTTAAAATTGCGAACGTAAGCCTTGACTAAAAACTGTTGTTGATGTGTTGCCAACTGTGGGATCAGATTTGCCTCGTACATTTTGTGGTGCATGTTAGTTATAAAAATGCCACCGCTCATTTTCTCCAGTTATAAGATTTTTCATTGGTTAGAAGCGCGTATTGGTTCTGCTTTTCCTGGTGAACATATTTTCCTGTATTAACAGCAGTAATAACAAATCTAGTGTGCCTATGCGTCTTCAGTTCTATGTCGCTTGCGGTATTGTGGTCGTTTTGCCTCGACATTCTGTAAGCAAACAGTAGTTCATGGCCGTTGTGCTCCCTAACACGTCAGAACGTTCTATTTTGTGCAATTAGTCTCCTGGCAGGACACTAATGGTCTGCTTTATGTATGTTGTTGAAAGTTGAATATCTGTGTTGTCCTTGTGGCCAGTTGACGGAAAGACGCTTGTTTGGAAGTTTTTTGGGAGATTTTCTTTTCACTTCATACAAGTGCTGCATTTATAGTATTTAGTTTGGTTCATTATTTCAATATGTCTAGATTTTTGGCATTTATAAATTTCAAAGCGTTGAATGTTGATGGCTTTCATAATATTATTTTTTGATGTTTTTGGTGAACATTAAGATATTTAGAGAAAGCAGTAAAAATGCAATTAATTTTTGAGTTTTTATCGCCATTGCAGTTAGATAAAGCTGTTACCCAGTATAAGCAATAGTTTGAGATTTGGCAACAGGACTGGAGCTCTTAGTGTTTCGGTTGAGTTGATGATTCTTTGGTCGCAGATACCCATTGAATGCCACAGTATCTTGGCCATTTTCCACTTGGTTATTGTCAGTGAAAGCATTAAATCTTTTGTTGTCTGGCTTGCGGTTCTTTATTCTGTAAGATTACAGGCTCGGGCTTTGTTAGCGACGGTTTGAGCGGCTATTCATAACAAACTTGACACAAGGTTGCCGGGGAAGATTTTTTGTTACATTGTGTGGTAGTTCAGTCCAGCTTCGTTTATACAGTTTTGTACTCTTCGGAGTGTCACTAGTGGTCTGCGGGCACCCACCATCCCCGCTTGCGCCGTAGGCTGCTTTCGAGTCTGCCGTGAAAACTGTAGAATATATCCCTAGGAAAATAACTGTGGCTCTCAAGAGATAAGAGTGGAACCGTAACCCAAAACCTGGTTGCCACTGGGCTTTTGTCGAACCGAAACCATAGCGTTTTTTGTTTAGGCTTAACATCCGTAAACGGCACAGAACCACTTTCAAATGTCAGAGGTTACCGCTTGTGTGTTTTCCGGTTCATATGAAACCGGCGATTATAAATTCAACGGTATGCATATCACACATTATGGACAAGGCAAAGAAAAATATTCATCCTGATAGTGGTAGGTTGGAGAATTGTTTTTTCTAATAATTTTTACCGATAGGTTTTGCGCTCAAAGCAAATTATATATGAAAGAAGAAATTGCACTTTACGTGCAATATTTCAATATTTTGTTAGAACCAACTCTTTCTGAAACAAACTTTTGTGTAAAGAGGATTGATTTTAAACACTTCCAGATCTTTTTACTTTTCTATAAAGTGTTGTTATTTACAGCAAAAACGATTAATCACTCTGCAAAAATGTTTTCATACATGATCTTGAAGATGAGTCATCACAAAACGATAACGTTCAGTTTCTTAATTTAAAATACTTTGATATACACAAATGCCTGGGCAGAAAAATATTATGGCAAGAACCATGCAGCCTTCTTTTTATTCCCAGGAGTTGCGCAAGCAGTTTTTTTGTTTAACTCGCTGTTGTGGTGTGAGAGGCGTGTGGCCTCCTTGAAGCGAAACCACCGTGAGTTTAGCAGGAAGTGCCTTCTTGTTTTCATTATTTATAATGACGCATTGAAAACGGAACATCGTACAGCCATCATTAGTTATTGACGTGATTACGATCTGCGCGCCATATTTGGCTGAATTAAAACGGCTGCTTTTTACCATAAATATGAGATGAACGTAACAAATAAACATGCGTTGGACTTAGAAGACTTTCTTCATCTCGAACCGTTTTTAAAGCCAGTTAAAAGTAGTCGGTCACCAGTAACCGTTTGGTTCTGGAAACCCTGCACTCGATCGAAACCGTAACCGGTTTTTGCTACTACTTACTTCTGCACCATAACTGCAAAAAAAACGAGAACTGGATTCGATTGCAAACCTCACCTAATCTTTGGTGCGATTCCATCCGTGACATTGCTGTTCGTGCATGGGTTTAAATGAACCGTGTCCTTCAAAACCTTATTTCGTATTTTGTGTTGGCACTGACCACACCGATAACACTTCGCTCTATTGGGACGCTAATTTAACACTTGTTTTCGGATCGTCATATTTTCTACCACATTTGTAAAGGACGTACGGTTTTTGTCTTGGCGAACCGTGTAAAAGTAGGTGTCGATATGTGCTTTAAATCCATTTTACGCCTCCCGGGGTCTGGTTAACAGCGGTTCGCTATTCAGCTCGAATGTTGTGCGGCAAGCTGAAACAATGGAGCCGCGCACGAAAGACACGTTTTTAATATACTCGGTGTTCTTACAGTTGATGCTGTAAGATCGTGTTACGGCAGGAGCGAGCTATACCTATGGATCGACGTCACCCCTACGCTACCAACTAACGCTCGCGCTGTCCGCAAGCAAACAAGATCGCCGATCGAGATATAGTGACCAGAGCCGCTTAACGCTAGGCACGATCGCAGACGTCCATTCATTGCAAAACAACAATGTGCTAATGTCTGTTTGCTCAGCAAAGTTCCGGAACATATTTTTAGCTTTTGATGTTGGGTCTAGCTTCTGCTCAGGGCGTCTCCGTCTAATGTCTGTGGCGAAGTTTACCTTATCGTTTTTTACGCACAAATTTATTCCTAACCAAAACTGACGCACTTGTACCGGAAATTTTGTTTTTTAATGGAGCTACTGCAGTGCTTATCTTGAAATGTGATATGAATTAACGCTTGTGGAATCGGAGAGCATGCGTTATGCTTTGGCAGGGAGTAATATTCTGACAGCAATCAACCCCTTTCGGTAGTAAACGTCGAGGTCATTTCCTTTTTTCTCTGTTGACCATTCTTTGAGCACTCGGGGTCAAATTTGCACTGTATTCTGACGCGTCTGCAGTTGACTTTATTGGGTATGAAGTCAACATAAGCGAAATAAATTGTTCTCGATGTTTAACTAAAAGTACGTGTTTGAGTAGTAGCATTAGTTTTGAAAGAAACAGCAGGTCGTTGATCAACACCGCAAGGTTCGACCAACGCGAATTATAAAATATCTTCTGCTTAAGTTGGTACCGAAACAATTGAAGCTAATTGTTTAATTTTTTATATTCTTCATTCGTGGATGTGTTTTAACTATACCTTTGTGCAGAAGCGATGCCATGTGACATAAAATGTTAGAACTTCCATAGTAATTGCGTCACAAACAAGGGTACTTACGACGCAGTAAAGCCTGCAACAGGAACGTTAAAGGCACAAAACCAGGCAGAAAACTTCCACGCTTTGCTGGTGTTTACCAGAGTTAAACCAAATTAAACTCAGATGCAATATTTTCGCAGGTGTCTGCTTGAAAACCTGAAGGATTATAGTATGCTTTATTTTGTGTCACGAAGTTTTTGTTACCGAGCTTTAAATTTGTTTTAAAGCGTTTTTTAACTATATCGTCAATTTCTAAAACTCGGCTTCAAACGATCGTCGTGGTGGTATTTCACTCCACGAAAGTAATTCTCACTTGGTTATGAACAGCACCAGTCACTGGTCCATGTGAAAACATAATGCTGTCCAGTGATTGTACGGACTCACGACGAAGAGCCCTTCAAGTTCCTGAGCCCTTCTTTGTGAGTCGAGATCACTTGACGGTTTTACGGCTTCTCAGCGCGCCTTTCTCACTTTGCCGCGAAAAACGTTTCGTGACTAAACCTACGTTGTCATCACACAAAGTCCATCGCGGAACCACTCAAACTGTTATAAGCCAATACAGCGTCTGCGTTTGTGTACTTTTCAAACTGGCGTTTAAGTGCATGATGTATTGGGTACATAGTGGGCTTATTTTTCCTTACTATTAGAACTATAAGAGCTCAATTACGTAATACCAACTATTTCCAGAAAAAGCCAAAACTTCGACAAGTCTTTCTTCAGCAACATCACTCCTTTGTTCATTTACGAGTCTAGTCTAACTTTTTGTATCGAGTACAATCGAGTCCAGTTGTTATTCGCTGTTTAAGAAATATCTAGCACCTCAGCCAAACGATTTTTGTTTCCGTACGTTTGAACGGATATGACAGTGTTTCCTCACTTTGACAGGACTGCAACACAACTCTTTCTCTTCGCCTGACGCTATCATGTACAAGTCTTTATTCACACGCGGTGATACTTTGTACATTGGCGGAAAAGAGAAGCTTATCTTTAGGAATGCAGGTGATTTGCATGCGATTTTAAAAAAATGTTCCTTTGATCGTGTTGCTTTTTTCAACCGTGCTTTGTTATCACTGGCCTTGCGCACTGACCCGTTTCAAGCCCATGGGATCGGGACTGACGAGCACTGTTTTACCCAAGCCAAACTTGTGTCGTATATCATCACTTATCCTGTCAATGAAAACCTGTGGTAGACGCCGCAACTCGACCGTTTGCCATTGTTTACTCATTAACCATGTGTTCTTGATAAATGTTGACCAAGCCTGGGCATTTTCAGTCGTTTCTTTTCAGTTTCAATTGGCGGTCTGCATAGACCGGTCTCACGACTGGCAACTGTGAGCTTAGCAGTTTTGTTTGTGAATGACTTCTGCTGGCACCACACCATCTCTTTTCCGCGCCGCCAACCCTGCAAACCAGCTGTGTGATATGGCATCGTTTTTTTGGGGGGGATTCGAATGTAGAACTATTAGTTTGTTTGTGCGCGAGGTTTCAAATTAGCGTTTCTTGGTTTATTTTACAACTTCAGTACACGTATGAACGGCTCTTAAAGGAATATTTTGTTTTTCAGTCAATATTTCGAATGAAAAGCAGAGTCCTATCCCTTGGGAAGCAACTGCCAGCGACAAGGTTTCGTGTCGAGATATATCTCAAGGTTCTCCCGACATCTGTTTCAATTTTATCAGATTTGTGCAACCCTATAACGAGACTCATCTTTTGCTGTGTGGAACTATGGCACTAAATCCCAAAAATACGTTTTTAAACATTCGGGTAAGTTCTGCAGTCCATGGTCAAGTTCTTTAGATGTTGCCTTGTGGTTGAAATCATTTCGATGTTAGTCTTTTGCTCATAAGTAGCTTGCGAGGAAGCTCTGCATCCATCAAGCATGTTTTCTCTGTGTTTGGCTTAGAAATCAAAGAAAGAAGAAGATACGATTATCGGCACTGCGTTGTGCAGTCCGTCGCCAAGCGACAACATCACATCTCAGAGAGTGAGCGAAGGGGGGGTTTTGTCCATGTTTGCTGCCACCTCCAAAAAGTACTTAGTCAGTGATATGGCCCTGGTCAAAAACCTTCCATCGGCTCAATCGATCCGCACTGATGGATCCGACTTTATTAGCGGTAAGAAAAACGGCAAAATACTTTTTTCTTATCTTGTATGATGTGCACTTAACGTATTCATACGTCAAGAAGACCTCCCGAAAGTTTCACTGATCAATGTTCATTGATTGGCAGTTTAGCGCAATGTTCGCTGTATACCCTCATCGGCTTTTCAAGTGAGACCATCTAAACGAACTATCAATTCGTTAAATCGTATACGCTTGTCGTTCGTTTCTTTCTTCCGAGATATGATTCAATGAATTGTTTGGATCAGCCGCAATTCCCAATTGAATATTTTAAAGATTTTTTTAATCAGAATTGTAACATTCGACTGCTCACAGGCTGTGCGTTCGAAAACCATGGCACATCTTAGGTTCACGTGCAAAGCTGTTAGGATGACTTTCAGTTATTGATGTTTCCTAACTCGTCCCTAAAATATCCTCCATCCTAAGAACGATTGTCGCTGTCCTGGTGATGAATATTTCGTCGTTGCTGAACAGCGTTTGCTAGCACTTCAAATGCAACAGTCTCAGTGTTCTAATGCACGGTTGACCGATCTGCGTTGGTTCTGTTTTTGAAACGACATCATTTGTAGTAGCTGTGTTTTTGTCGTGATCGGACACTAAGCCTGAAATTAGGCGAAAAACATAAGAGTGCTTTGCGTTCCATCGGATTTGGTCAAAAGAACGAAGTTTATTTTCAACGACTTGCGGATCTAGATTTTAGGTAAGTCAGAATTGTCCTACCAATTATGCACGGCTTGATGCACTCGATTTGCCCTGTTCTCTTTCTGCGATTCGACAAAGCTTTTGCGCCGAGAAATGGGACAACCTGATCGCCTCAGGCGTGACAGACGCGTACGCAGCAGTTGCTAATGCCTTTTAGCGACTGTTCCTTCGCGATTCAAACGAATGTTTTGATCCCATCGATTATTGAGCCAGCGATGAACAGCGCCCAAGAAACGCTGCTTTATCAGTTTCCGGAAGTACATGTTGCAAGTCGTTAATCGTCCGTGTCGTTGTTACGACGCTAACGCAAACAAATCCTTAATCATTTGCAGGTTCGTCAAACTTCGTGTCTTCTTTTGCCGCAAACGACAACATGATGGGATACACAATGAAGAAGGTTTACTTCGTCTTCACCGAATACGATCGAAAAAACGGATTCGTTACGAACATTGCCCAGGTAGGCAAAAGGTTTTCATCCATTCACTCGATCTGCTGTTTCCGATTGTGTTGTGTTTCGTCGCAGTGGCTCGCGATGCTGCATTTCAAATGCACGTGCACGACTGTTCGCTCGCTTTGCAGGTTTGTGCCAATGATGAGGGCGGGACCTGGAAGCAAAACGTATGGACGTCTTTCCTTAGAACGAAGCTTGTGTGCCAGCTAGACGGTGGTTCCAAGTCTTTCACCTTCGACGAAGCGACTGGCATTACCTTCACCAGCGACGGCATCATATACGGAACGTTCACGTCACGGGTAGGTGCTGCTTGTTAGCGATTCTTGCCGCTAGTGTGTGGTTGAGTGGTTCCAATTTTGCGCAGGCACTAAACCAACCTTAAGCACTCACTTATGGAAAGCGCTCTGGTCTGTCTGGAGCTGCATTTCGTGTTCTTGCTGAAATGTGGCGCAACCTGTCTAAGAGTAGCCTACGGGAATCGCTGACTTGCTGTTTTGCTTCATGTTTCTAAAACCCGTTCCAGCTGCATCAAGAACTCCATTGTTTGGTGAATCTTGTGACTAGGATTTAGAAAGTGTCAGCGATTTCGATAAAAACGACACGAATTTCGTCATACCCGGCGGCCAGGCGTCGGGAAATCGTGCTGTTAGCAGTCAGCACTTAATGGACTTCTGTGATTCGCGCTAGTTGTGGCTGTGTGATGTCATAGTAGCCAACATGTGCAGATCCTATGAGCTCAGCGGTGACTTCAGAATCTTCTGTTCGCATTCGAGTAATGAAGTCGATCTATAAACAATTCTCTATGTAATTGTTTTTATGTGGTGCGCCGAAAGAGTACAATCCGCACAGCTGTAACATTGCAAAGGTGCTTGGCAGTTGCTCGCCTTGTAAATCATGGTACGGCTACTTTGCAGTTCCGAGGATTGGTGCTTTCAGCGGTGTGTGCTTTCAAGTTGACCTCTGTGCAATCTGTTTTTAAAAGCTCCAACCCTCTGACGACCCGGGGCACATCCGCAGTAGTAAGTTGCGTCTGTGATGCTTCAATAATTTATGACAGTGCTATGAGTGAAGCTCGCACGTGCGTTGCGTAATCCTTATCTTTTAAAGAATCTTCAGGCAACATACCTGCAGAATCGTCCGTAGTATGGCAGTTTCAAATGTTTCCACTGTTTTTTTTATCCATTTTTAAGTTAGTGAAAAGAGTTGTGAGTTACGTCAATAGCTCTCGTTCAAATCCAACGGCGTACCTGTCCAAACGAGTGATACGGGTTTGCGTCACACGCCCTTGTTTGACCCCGCCTTGGACAGAATAGCAAACTAGACGTGGAAGCAGGGTGGCGTAAGGTAGCGTGCATGATATAAAGTTTTCGTTGGATGAATGGTGCACTTTTCCAAGGGTTCATTTGTAGAGAGGGTATTTAGCAGTCAGGTGTTTTACGTAACACGCTCATACACTGCCTATTTAGTGTGGATATGGCGCGTTTATGCTTTTTTGCACGAAGATATTGTTTTGTGCATCATGATTTTCACATAAATCAAACTTTTGTCCACTGCACACCACGATTGGGCAGCACGTTCTTCACTTTACGATACGGCGGAGTAAAGAAAGATTGCTTCAAACACAATTCGTTGAAAAAAAGATTAAGCTCGTCTTCCCCTCGTCCAAGAACTTGCTGCAGAACTGCATCAATTTCCGTTAATTGGTGCAGAACTGCATCAAGTTTTCTTGCATTCGGCTTGTTCGTGTTGCTGCGTCTTGACGCATTCACCGAAAGGATCCAGGAAGTAATTAGAAACAATAGTTCGTGCACAGATAATAGTTAGCGAGCAGCGACGGTAAAATTACCGACATTAGCGACCACACAATTTCCGTTAATAAACTCTTTAATAGTTGATGAACTGCTTTCACACCGAATCCGAAAATAATTGCGCTTTCACGCAAAAGGCGCCCCACTTGATGATTGGAAGATACGCCTGACTGACGTGTTTGCTCAAGGTACGGCGTCAAAAGTGTATTCGGGAAAGGAATAGTGCCAGTCGTTCAACAGCTGAGCCGAACCCGATTACTTTTTTGGCATTCACCCATTCGTGTCGTGCAAAATAGTGAAATAGACTCCATTGTAAGAAGTGAAAAAAACACCGCAACTCCACTATTTCCAGCTAAAAACTAATGTCATGGGCGAATGATAATTTTTGAAGCCTTCGCGTTTTGTGCGTCACCACCTGGAAATCAATTAGTTCGTTGTCGAAAAGCTCTTTTTGCTTCTCTTATTTGGAATTCACCAAATTAAGTAACAACAAATGTAAAGAAAGGTTTTGTCCATCCAGCGAGCCTTCTGCGCATTCAGGTGCAAGTACCGCTCTTGTGGGTTCGTACAGTACAAATCAGCTTAAAATTCTATTAAATGATCCTGTTTTTTTGCTCGCGGTATCTTCAATTTTTCACGAGCAAGCATGGCTTTCAGGGCTTTTACTTGAAAGGATCATAATTCGCCGTGCCCGCTTATTCACATTCTGCTGCTCGTTTAATCACACCTTGCTATAAACGTCGCGCGTATTTGTTTCCAGACTCTGCCTTCCGGATACAAGCCGGGCATGTGCGCCTATCCGGGCATGAACGGCAATCCAAACGCCACCAGCCGCAACTTCGACGTGCAATTCCACGAATACATGCTTCAGCACACGACTGTCAAACAACAAGCGATCTCATCGGTTTTGGACGCTAGAGACACCCCGGGAGCTCTATTGCAAAATCAGCGCGAAATTTTTGTCAAGGCACGACGGCTTAACACCTTTTTCTTGCCTGTGTAAACCGACTGTGCCGAGACCTTATTATTAATTTAATGTACAGCGTCTGTCTAGTGATAGCGCGGCGAATTTGTCAGCGTGAACAAGAAAGCAGTGCATGCTTACGAAATGTACGCATGTCAGTCAACTTGAAATTTGACAGCCTATTTTGTGGTGTTCATCAAGCTTTTCTGGTTGCGAAATTGCGGCAAAACACTAATCGGGGTGTTTTTAATACAGATTAAAGTTCATAGAGTAAATTCAACGGCCGGCAACCCATACGACGTGATGTACATAGCGACCGCGAGTGGGAAGGTGATCAAAGCAACAAGGAACGCCGGAACGGTAAGATACGTACCTTGTGATGCTCACTGCCACCTTATGTTCACCAGGCAATCTACCAGATGCGCTCTCTTCAGCTGCAGACAATAAATCGATTGGTTATTGTAGTGGTTTAGAAATAAAACCGTCCGTGCTATGCTTTTTGTTCAAATAATTTTGTGATGCCGTCTTCAGCTGCTTTCATGATATTCGGTAGTTCAGTGTTCTTCATTTCTCAACCTTGATCGAAGCGAACAGTTTTTTTTGGGTGGTGAACTTTCGTTTATTGCGATCGCAGTATAACGTTATAGCAGCTAATTTTGTCTTCATTTCGATCCAGTCCACATTTCGTATAATTTTTTTTTATGTTCGAGATGCTTCGAGATTTATATCAACGCAAGAGATCTGTTGGCAAGTCGTGATTTGGTCCGGACGAGTTTATGGGTTTATTCGTTAAACCCCAGAGCGCTGCTGTTAAACGGGCTTGCGTCTGACGCGTATGTTTCAAGCCTTCGAGTGCTTCAGTCTGATGCACTAGCGACGAGTTGAGAAAAGTTGCTATCCTGTGAAGTGGGTTTTAATCACTTCTTTGTGCACCTCAAGTGCGCAGCTTAATTTCATCGGGTTCCCGTTGCGTCGAAACAAGAACAAGAACAGCCTTGACCTGTTTCGATTGCCGCTTTGTTTGAAATCCGATTTGTGTCTTAAGGATTCTGCTTCGAAAGTGCGTCAGCTGGCTGTGTACCAAGTGTCGAGCGAGAGAATCGCCGACCTAGTTCTGTCTTCCAACTTGGGACAGATGTATGTTGATACCAACGCCGAGGTAGTTCAGGTGAGTCACTGAACATCCTGTTGTGTGCGAAGCGGGATTAACAGTTGTTTTAACGGACCACCGCGCTCTGGTCCGCCCGGTTTCACGAGCTGGTTTGCTCTTATCCGTCATTTTCCGCTCGCTGCCCGAAACAAAACGTCGCCAGCGTGCACATTATAATTTTGGAAAACAGCATCTTGTGGCGACCGTGGACCGCTTGACTTCGCGCTCTCGCCGGATATACACCTGCCAGTTAGCAACGTCACGTACTAAAATGTGCGTAATTGCGCGTCATCGTCGATGTGAGAACGGCAGTCAGGTCACCTGCGCCTCGGGGCAAAGCAGTCACGCGCTTTGCTTTTGCATGCGTGGTGGAGCTCGTTTGTTTATGTTGCCTGCTGAAAATTAAATGCGAAATCACGTGATTCGTGCGTCGATGATGACTCTCGCCTTGTTGCCGTTCGAAATATTGCGTTCGCCTCGAGCTGCGTTCGGCCAAGACCAAGATAGTAGTCAGGTGACCGCCGACCGTTCTCAACACAAGCGCTGGAATTTGTTATTTTGCGCCGGGTAAGGCGTCGCGAAACACGATTTTGCGCTCTATTTCCGCAGCTCCTGTCTTTTCGTGTGTAAAAGTGAAGAAAAATTAAGTGAGCAGCTGATACGACACGCACGAGTTTTCGCTGAGATATTTCGGTCATTTGTCCCATAATAGTAATAAAACTCGCCGTAGCAGTATTCACAGCCTACCTTTTCAGACATATGACCGAATTGACTTAATGTTTTTCGGTCATTTAAAAAAATTGGTCTATGACCGAAAAAATAAGACCAGCGTACAACCATGAAAGCGTGGTACGCTGTTCAGAAAAAGCTCCGGTGTTTCGTGATCCGTTTCAGCATGGCGCCCCGAATAAAAAAAATAGAGATTGATTTGCTAGTAAACAACTACGTTTTTTTTCAGCTTCCACTCGCCAACTGCGAGGCTTATCACAGCTCGTGCACATTTTGCGATGTGTGCCGCATGTGCATTCTGGCGCGCGACCCCATGTGCGGCTGGAACAAAAGTCTAAAGGTAAGGGCAGTACGTACTCTGCGGCGTCATGCCTTCCTGCCTAACACTGCCGTTTCTGCTGCGATCATTGTAAGTGGTGCAGTCACGACACGTGTCAGGAATTTTACGCGTACTGGACGGAAGCGAAGCCGCGCAAACGCTTACGCGTGAAGTCGGTTGTTTGGATCTTTTCCCAGCTGGAGTGACCTTTGATACTTCACGATGCAATTGTCCTGAAATGAGCAATTTCTTAACCGACCCATGACCTCGCGCGTCGCCCCCCCCCAGTCAGCAAACATGCTTGCAAGGATGCGATGCATTGATACCTGAGACTTCCCAGTGAAGAAAATTTCCGGCTTGTTTGTCACCACTGCGTAATCATTTCATTATGACCCGACAAGATCGTTGTAAGGCTGGCGTTTTCAGTCGTAAAAGTGCTGTGCTTTGCCCTGTTCCATGTTGGGCAATCTCTAACCCTGTTCCAGCTGCTATACTGTAGTTGACCGCATCAAACCTATTTTCGCTCGATTGGTCTGCGAAACACAGGTGCGCGTTGCCAAGGGTTGCGGACGTTGTTATGAATTGGTATTTTCAACTTCGCGCTCAAAACATAGGCTTTCGCTTACAATGGTAGTTTACCAGGGTCAATCCGCTTTGCGATGTAAGTGATATGCTACGAAGGTTACTTCTCACTCGATACTAATTGCAATCAAGTTTTTTCAGTGGATGTTACGGCTTTGAATTGTTGTACGTCAGTGGATACGTGAAAGGACTCGTGTTGGAAATGGAGCACTCGGCGAACGCAATTGCTTTGTCTAACCAAACGCTATTTGGTGCCGAACTCTTTCAGCTTTAATCAAATTAGCTTATTTCGTACCACAGCGCTGCGTGGATACGAGCAAGGCTGTCGATCCTGCCGGCTTTCTGCAAAACGTCACAAATGTGAATACCCGTGGCTGCGGTGACCTTGTTCTGAAGCACTCGCGCAAAGAAGGTACGTTCTGTGTCCAGCACACTCATCCTGCCGTGAGGTTTGTGAGACGTTGTGTTATGTTGAAGCTTATACCGGCTTTTGTTCGCCGTTTGCCGATCGGCGTCGCAAGGTAAGTATATAGGACCTGTATCGCATTTCTACCTCGCGGCAAAACCTCCTTTGCCCGTTGCAAACTGTATCGCCGGAGGGGAAAGAGAAGCTTGACACAGTACTCCGGAAAAAGTGCTTGCGCTGCTCTTAGTATGTCAGAGTGAGGTATTACTGTTCGACAAGTCCAAATAACCCTGCTTTTCGTTTGCAGCCGATGTCGGCGATGGAGTTATTCTCGGTGTCCATACCGATAGCAAGTCGGTCAGTACGAAGTGGTACAAAAACACGACGAAGGCTCGTATCCCGCTCAAGCAGCCCGCAGGTCAGTATGCTTTGCGAATGCATTCGTTCACCCTGAACGTTGGTGCTGGATCATGGTTTTTCTCCTCCGACCCCAAAACATTCCCAGGCGTCAGCGATTTAATACTTGCACTGGAGAACGCGCGCGCTCCGGTTTGTTTACCGGGGTCAAAATGACCCGTTGCTTTCTCGCGCCCGCTCGCAGAAGCGGCGTGAATGACCCAGAACGCTGCTGCCCGGCGTCGACTAACAGTTGGCGGCCTCGTTTTTCAGGACCCGGTGCGAACTATCACTTGAACGCCGACGGACGTCTCGAGTTCTACAGCCTGACGCCGAACGACTTCGGCGACTATGTGTGCGATCATTTCGTCGAAAATGTCTTGGTCGCCAGGAGATTGATAAGTCTGCAGCAGCCGTCGTCGTTGGTGACCGTAAACACGCATAAATCAACCGGTACAACTATGAACGTTTAACGATCGTTTTGCCTGATGTGTGAAAAGTATATTGTTTTGATGGGTTGTTTTTGTAACATCTGCTTCTATGCGACCCACGCAATCTGAACATTGGAACTGCGCTTTGGTTTTTGTTAAGCCCAGTGTGTTCGTAACCTGCTGAGTGGAGTGCACTGTATGTGTAAGCCCCAGTATGTTTGCCAATAACTCTTCGCGTTATCGTGTCGATTTTTCAACCCTGAAGGATTGTGCGCAGTTTGGCAAAGCTGCAACCTGCGCTGGTGAATATGTATTCGCCCGTGGCATTGAGCGGTTAAACCTTAGTGTGGCAATCCGTTGTCTTTTGCCTCCTGACCATGCCGTTGTTGATTCGAAGTTAAAGACCAGACACCTGGGTCTGCAGATCAGACATCGGGATATCCGGGCGACAGTCAAAAACCGACGAACAAGTCTGTCAACGGGCACCCAAACGCCACTGCTGCTCCTCCTGTTGTTCCCACCCAACAGCCCACTGCGGGAAGCTCAACGACTATCACCGTTATAGTTGGTAAGCGTCGTCGCAGAACAGAAAAAAAGTAACTAGGCCTTCGAGAAATGGAATTGTTTGGGCAGGCGCTATGTATGAGGCTGCGCGCCGCTAAACAGCTTGACTCGGACAATATTCTGATCTTGTTGAAAATTTTGAAGCCGATCGCCAACAATCAGCCGCCTCAGGCATCCTGCTTTTAACCAATTGCGAAATTGTTTTTCGGGAGGTACCTGAACGGCCTGGCGTGTCTCGACTTGAAGCATCTTTACCCTTACAGCACGTCTCGAAGTAATCCCTGCTCGACCTTATTCAATCACTCGCTTTGTTATGAGGTTTTGCGAAATGGTGTCGCGCTTGAGAATTGTGAATGACTTGCGGCTGTTTTCACCTAAAAACGGAGTTTAAAAGTGACGGACGTTTTGCAAGCAATCTATTCTGGTTGATATAAATCCGAAATGTTTCTTCTCCCGCCTGCGTAAATACCCACGGGTGTATTTCCTGTCGGACGTAGAAAAATCAATGGAGAAGTCGTGTCTTTTATCGTGTAAGACGTTTGTGGCAATGAAGTGAAAGTTTGTATAACGTTTCCAAATTTACCTCATGCAGTACCGCGATAATATCACTTGTCCTTACGTTATCCAATCAAGTGGTTCGTGTTTGCAGTGATAGTGGTCATTGTCTTGGTGCTGCTCGTTGGCGCCGTCCTTTTGTGGAGGAAACGACACGACTGTTGGGGTGAGGCAAGGATGAAAACAACCGATCAGAAGCCGTCCAACAGCAGGTAACGTTCAGGAACTCCTTGACGCTGATGCAGTGACGGCAGCTGTTTGCAAAATGCGCTTGACTTTATGAACACGACGCGCGGGTTTGAACGAAATGTTAGTCATGCACTTTGCAATCACTTGACACGCGGGGAGCGATTAATTAGCTTTGCTCTCGAAAAACATCGGCTCAATGTTTGTTATCGTCGCGAAATTTCAGAATGGACTTGACGATGGAACCCACCAAAGTTCAACCGAACGAAACAAACAACAGCAACAACAAGATCCTGCGCTATTCCGAAGCGAAGTCCGACACCCCACTTCTGTCTTCTTCTCCGAAGGACTTGACTGGTTCGTCCAAGACGCAAGCACTTATTTGCATGTCGAACCCAGCGGTTCGCGCTGTCTCGTGTGACGCTTGCGAAATTTCGTGCCATCGCGTGCAAACAATATTAAAACGACCTTTAAACAGCTGCTGCTTTTGTATTTCAGACTCGGTGCCGGATCCACAAAGCTCAAACAATTGCTCTCGTAAAGTGGCCACAGTCACTCCGATGCCAGTTCCTACCGGTAAGTCAACCAATCGATAACCTTACCCTGCGCTACCTCGTATTGCGATGTTGTTTAGTGGCTGTGATGCCATCCACAGAACGAAACGAAATCCGGCAACATTAGGTTTTCATGCCACGTAAAAGGCATCCTTGGGCGCAGTGCTAGAGCGTTGCTTACCGGTTGCGCATGGGCAAAAATTCGTTGACTGCTTCTTTCCTACTTTGTTCTTAAACTGCGTTGGCCGATTTTCACCTTTGGTTTAAGAAAAACCTTTTTGATGACCAGTCACATTCGCAGAATCGATCGCTTTCATCGACGACTCAGAAAACCCGGCAGCAAGCGCACCCAGCCACGCCGAGCGCCTGAGAAAACCGCCGCTGAGGTCCAAGTCCATACCATCGCGCAACGTCGTCGTCTCCCTTGGCGACGACTTGAAATTCAAGTGCAACTCGATCAAGCGTCACCCGAAGCGAGGCACGCTGGTGGTCGAGGTTTCGCTGCCGTCCGACATCGACATCGAGGAGGACGGCGGGCCGAATTTGACCCCGCTCGACTTATCGTCCTTCAACGCGTCGGGCGATGCGAACGAAACCGACGCTTTTCTGTTAACCGGTAGCGGCGGGGGTCCTTCGAACGACCTGAACCGCGCCAGCTCGGACCCAGCCTTCGGCAAACTGGCGACCGACACGGACAGCGACTCCACGCTGAAAGCTGACAACGCGGGAAGCCTGGCGTCAAGCGCGACCAGCACGCCACGTGCGCGCGACGTTCTGCCTGTCAACGTCGCGCAGCCGTTGCTTTCCAGCTCCTACAACACTCGGCTGAGGAACGCGACTCCTTCGCCCCGGTCGTCGCCAATGAACCACGATGCGTCGGCGGCGAGGCCGAACAGGCCCGGCGAAAAAGCGGCCAACTTGCGCGCCGTTCCGACTCGCACGGAAAAGTCGCCGACGTCGACCACGTCGTCGTCGTCCACTTCGTCGTCGAACAATTACCACACGCCGCCGCACAGCCCAAACAAAGTTTCGTGATTTTCGGAACGGACGCCTTTTAAGACTAAGATGAACTTCGCCGGGCAAGGAATGTTGCAGCACAGAAATGTGCAAGTGTGGAAAGGGAAGTTTGGACACATTTGCGACAGAACTGGTTGACCGCGCCGTGAACGCAGTTGAGCGCTTTTCGAACGTGCACTGGGTATGTCGCGCTGGACTCCATGATGAAACGCATTGGATCTACCGAGCAGTTGTGGTCCAATCCATTCAGACATATATAAAATGAAACAGATACAGTTGGAACAAGATCCTTTTCCTGCTTAACATTCAGTGTCGTTCATGCCTTTTTAAATTGTTATTATGTCTTCGTCGCAAAGACTTCGTTGACATCATGCCATCTGCATTCCTTGCTCACATTCATAAAGTTTTTTTCACTTTATCCTTACCGCTTAATCAGTTGCGGTGTTTTATGTTCTCCAGGAGAACGGCTGGTTCTGTTGACGATTAGCGCTTTTACTGCGTAGCCATTCCGTTGTAAATTGTGAGTTTTTACCGCTTGAAAAGGTTTTCTTTTTTTTTATTTTCTTAGCTGTAGAGACCTGACCAACCCTGTTTTTCGTTTTCCTTAGTCCTTTTTACTCCCGTGCGTTGTGTTACCAGCTGTCAGTTCTTCAGCTTCGCGCACGCCTAGCGTCAACCGTGCTGAGCAATCGTGTCAACGCTTTATGAAACTAAACACTAGCGTCGAGCGTATTCGTGTTCTTCGTGAATCATTGTGGTTGCTGTTGTCGTTGTTCTTCTAATTGCCGCTTTATTTATGCTTTACTGCCGCCGCAAATGGAAATGCGCATAAAGAACTTCGTTTGGGCACGTTTTTGGAGGGTGCTGGATTGGTCTTGATGAGGAAAGATCGCAATCAAAACCTTTCATCATTCAAAAAGCATTAGTTTTTATGAGTTTGTCCACCATATTTGAAACGTGTGCTTCACCCAATATGAATAACACCGAACGCGACCAACACCAAGTCGTTACCGCGTTGCTGCAATAAATACTTCAAAAAAATTTTCAGCATAAAAAGCATCGCATGCAAAAGCTTAAAGAACTCATTATTAAGTTACTTACCAAAGAACAAAACATCTTCTCACAGAACCCTTCTTTTGTAGTTGACGTCAGCGCATCTCTAATCGCTGTGATGGACATTTTGCTGTTGTTGGTTTATGCAAAGGTTACGAAGCGATTTGTTGTTGGTACTTTATACCGTAAATGACGTCATCCATTATAGCAAAACTTCTTTCCGTATAAAAATTGTTGATGGATACGGCGTTGAATTACTATCAAAGATTTTATCCTTTCCAAGTACCGGGCCTGAACAAAGGTCTGTCGCCGCGCCTGAACAACGGTAAGTGCATTACAGTGTTTCCCGGTACCAAAATGTTTTACATTAATGAATTGAAGAAATGCATCCCCTCTTGAAAGCGAACAAGAAGAAAAAAAATTCGTTATTTTTGATACACGCAAAACCGAAGTTTTAAACAGCCTAACACTGTTAGGCTAACAGTAAAAATAACGGCCAAAGTCAACGAAGTAGAAAACATTACGTGAATGATTCCGTAAGTACTGTAACCGGCAGGCACCCTGCGAAGGGTGCATCATGAATTTTTCATACTGTAAGGCAACAGACCAACTACATTCGTTAGACACACCAATGTATGTTTATCTCGTTAAAAAGTAACAGGTAATGATAAATGAACAGAATTCACTTCAAGAAATTTATTGCGTCGTTGCAAGCGCGGGCAGACGCACAGGAATGGTACGAAGCATGAAAGCACCTGGACCATTTCAGCGAAGTTAGTAAGCTATGCTTTTATACGCATAAACAAACACACCTTATTCTAATGTAGCGATTTATTCCAGCATACGGCCTACTAGAAAACGTCACTATGGCCCACTGGTTGAGAAACACTGCTTCAGCATCACTGTTACTAGCAGTTCCCTTCCACAACCCAGGTTGTTGAGGGTCAAAAGATTGTTGTCTTCATGCTGTGGAATCTGTCACATTCAAATGTCAGATTAAGATACTGAACCCTAACAAAAGAACCATGTCGAGGAGAATACCCGGGCAGGCAAAGCCTGAAGTATTGATTTGAAGCAGTAAGGCAATTATCATAATTTACTTTTATATGATATTTGAGTCAATTTATATTTCAAATACATAAGGAAGTCTTTGGAGTATCATGTGGCCAGGGCCGGCCTCAAACCGATGTAGCTGCATTGGACCCCGCCCCATGGCATTTGGGTAGGATGTTGATTTTGCCAGCTGCTCCTCGCATTCGAGAATTCAGTAGAAAGCGGCTCACAAATCTCATTGTTAGTAAGCAATGCTCTCGTTAGAATGAACGATTACTTCCCTCTTTATCGAGCGCTATCGAACATGCTCAATAATCTCGTGCTAGGGCTTTATGTCTGCGCTCTACCATGTCCCACTCCTTACGAATGGAACTTGGTTGTTAGTAGTGTCAGTTAAGACTGTAGGCCTACTGCCAATGTAGCCTATTGTTGAGTTCGCGTTTCATCCTCAACCTGAAACGTTTCCTGACTCGGACAAACAACCCGTTCAAGATTTCAAGCAAGTTTAGAAAGCAACGTGGAAGTTTGTCGATAATCTCATTGAATAGCAAAGACAAAGAAGAAACATTAGAACACCAAATGTCGCATCACCGAATGAACTGAATTCCAGGAAAATGAAGTTGGAACAAAGTAACAACTAAAAACACTTAGTTTACAAGGACGTTGTATTGTGTATTTAAATCCTTGTGTACTTAAACTCCGCATGTAATCGCAAGTCACAATTAGGAAGAGAGTAACCCAAAACATTATAGAAATTGTTTACATTAACAAACCGTACAAATTTATAAACGATATTCACGATTCAAACGGATAAAAACAAACCACAACGGAAAGTATCCGGATTACGGCAAAAACGGTAGGCGGAGCTTACGGTACCGCCATAAAACGTTCTCGAATGTGATTGGACGAAAACGAAGATGACGCTTCGAGACGCGAGTTTTGGCCAATGAGATTCGAGGAAAACAGATCGACCGTGAATTTCCTACCAGCTGGAAATCCCCGACGAATTAACAAAACCGGGACGATCTGAGCCAGACAGGCAGTCTTCATCTGACTATCCTAAGAGAAACGACAAGTTAGCCGAGGGTATACCAAGCTTAACTTGCTGAATAAGTTGTGGGCATAACCAAGCTTGAACAGTCTACAGGTAGTCTGTTAGACTGAGACCTATCGAAATTATGGCAGTATGGGTTACTCTCTCCTATGAAAGAAGTGAATCTTGTTAACCCCTGTTGTTGGCAGTAACGTTTGTTACGTGCTTTAATTTATAACCCCTGTTATTTCGAAATAGTTTCTGACATATGTGAGAATAAATGCGCAGTGCTCAAAGTTGTCTTAATAAAACCATGAGTGAATACAATTTTGCCTTGTGTTAAAACTGAGCGCAAAGTCGAATGACAAAGGGCGGGTCCAAGTTTCTTAATTGTAAATTTGGGCGTGCCTAGGACACGTTCCTGTTAAATTAACCAGTGCTCTCGAGGAACTGTTCTAAATAACACAACTAGAATGTTACACTATGTACAGTGGCGTAACTAGAGGTTTGCGCCAGGGGGAAAGTTTAGTTGAAGTTAGTTGAAGGGGGCCCATTGGCTACTGTTTGGGTATGCAATAATTAGTTCCTAAAACCTCATATACGTTATTCCACAAAAACAGAAAATATTTGTCGGGTGATGTAATGAGCTTCAATTGGGTCAATGAGTTTTAAGTAGTTACACGTTTTCATGTAACAAATCTTATCTAAAATTGATAGCCATCAATGATTTGTGACTGGGTACGGTAGCCTTACGGCTTGTTGTAAGACCCATCATCATCACACCTGAATCTGGGTAATTAACTCCAAAATTAATTCCGCTTTTCTTCTAAGCACCAAACGCTTGACTTAATGATAGGACTTGGGGTAGATTCTGGGCACTGCCTGAGTAAATAACAAAACAAATGTAGTAAGTCCAACATTGAATTTTTGAGCAGTTCATTGATCTCTCTGCATCAGTGATTAAAGCACATTCATTTCGGAACTACTAAGCAAATTATGCCAAATGATTTTATCTTTTGTGCTATTTTAAGCAGTTTATTCTGTGAAGCTGTGCCATGATAATTTAGTAGCCTTTGGGCAGTGTTTTTTAAGCCGTTTTTGGGTGTCAAAATGACACCCTAAAATTTTGCAATGACACCCTAAAATATGAAAGCCACGATGTGGTTTTGCCTTTTATTGAAGTAAAACGATATGAGGAAAGCATGTTTTCCTGCACGTGGCAACAGACGGCTGCAATGTTATAGGGCTGACACAATTTTCTGCAGAAGTTGGAAGCGAAACTTGTAAGTATGGTTTACATTGTCATGCACACCACCTCGCTTCGGCCTGTTACTGTACTGCCGCAGGTTGTTACAGTATGGTGTACAAACCTGCAAAATCACTTCAATACAATTATGGAAGTGCTTTACTGTTTCACCGTTTCGATCGGCTTGCCTGGCGATGCATCAGACTATAATGAAGACAAACGGTCAGTAGTTGCAACGCGCATGCAAAACAAGGTGTTTGTCGAGTGAGGCAACAGTGAGAGCTGAGATTTGGGCGATTTGGGCCGCACTGAAGCAATTGTCAGAAAACAAAAATGATGCAAGGTGCGTCGTTTTACTGCGACTTCTGAAAACAAAAAATTTCACATGGTGCTTTCCTTTTTGTCAAAATTGCCACCTCACCTGACAGAACTGAGTTTTTCAGGCGGTATGTTTTAACTTTGCACAGATGAAAGCTTCCATAAACCTGCATCAATAAGCTCTCTGATGCCGCTGCTAAATCTGAGCTTGAAGCTAATTGCGAAAAGTTTGCTAATGAATTAGGGGAACGTAGAACGCCGAATGGTTTGGCTGATTCGTGTATGTGCCAAGTGTCGTAGCGTTTCGGAAGGGCACCGAAAGAGTGGCAAATTGATCATTCCCACACACAGAACGGGAGACAGGAGTGAATGAACCAACTAGCGAGGCATGTCTTTGCTTAGCTTCCCGGGAAGAGTGCATGCCAAGATGTCGCGAAATAATTGAAAGCTGAATGAAACCCAATGCAGTTTTCGTCGCGGCCGTAGCACTACAGAACAAATTTCCACTCTCCAGCAAATTTTCGAGAAATCCTGGAAGCATGCCAAAGATGTATACACATGCTTCGTCGATCTCGGGAAAGTATAGGCCGCGTTCTTCGTGAAAAGCTCTGGGGAGTGTCGCGGGAGCACGGTGTGGATGGGTGCCTATTGCTGGTCGTCAAGTAACTGTAATCTTGCTCAGAAGATTGTGTCCATGTCGACGGATGCCCCCCTGCCAAATTCTAGCATCGAGCAGTGGCGTATGGTGGTCATTGTTACTGGATATACGCTGTTTGTAACGTCACATTGTGACGTCATCTTCAGGTTTGCAACCAACGTTTTGGCGAAGTTTGTTGACACAACATGCATATTTAGCGGCGCCGGAGCAGCGGTAAGGCAGGGGGAGCCGTAAAACATTTTAGGGCAATGGAAACTTTATGAAAAACAAAAAATCGTTACCAATAATGTTTGTTTCTGTTCATCAGCAATGTTGACCTCAAAAATAATAACAGAAATTATAGAAAATCATTATGAATTTTCTGGGTGCTGGAAAAGCTGCAATGACTACGTTTCAAGTCGATCTTGATAAACTACGGAATTACCTATGATACTGTTATGAAAAACAGTGGTGCTTGTTGGAGGTGGGGGACAAGCGCTTTTCAATTTGCTGAAAATCTGGGCAACATCCCTGAAAATCCGCGTGAAAATGGCGCCCAACCTTGCTTGACTTCAAAAAATGGCGCCCGAGAGGTTTGCAGAAAATCATATGAGGACCTTTTTTGGAGGTCACACCAAATAGGTCTTCATGATCTTTGTGGGAGAGCATTTGTAGGTAAAAGTTGCACAAAAAACTTTTCGTGGAAGTTTGGGGAAATTCGGGCAAAAATCCTTCGCCCACCAAAAATTTCCCTGCTCTTAATCCTATCATGAAAAGGCATCTCCGCCCTCGTTGCGCCCCTTTTGAAAGGACAGAGGGATGAATGCCCCCGCGATCTTCCGGCGTCCCTGTGCATATCAATCTACACGCACTCTTTACTTGTTGTTGTAGGCTACAATTTATCACTGTAATGAACATAAATAATATCAGCGGTATCCTATGACGCTAAGACAGAGCCATTCATAACTGCAAAAATATCCGGCGTCGTGATAAAAGAGGGGAGTAGAATACACTCAGTGCTGCGTTAGCGCAGTTCACAACTGCAAAAATACAAGTCTGTGCGAATGTCTCGTCGAATATCAGTCGATCAGAAGGTTTGCGGCTGGGATGACGGACACCCAGGGTTGACAGTTTGAAACTTGCAAATTATTTAAGAACTGAGTATGCGCATAAAGTACGCAAGAAAATTTTCGTTTTTTATTATATTGCTGTTAATGTACAATTACTAAGTAAAAAGAACAGATAATGGCTTTTGTGAGCCATTATGACCAATCCGCCTGAACTGCCAATTAATGACGAAGCTCGAAACGAAACACATATTGCAAGCACAGGTGTGCGACTGTATCAGCACAAAAAACGAAACGGAAAAACAGTTATGTATCATAAAATCAGCTAAATCAAGCACGTTGAAATTGGACAGTTTTGAAATTTGACTCAGAAAATCAACTTAATGTTCATAATTATCTTCAGCGTTGATGCAATTGGACCCAAACAAAAAAATCAACCGTTGTGAAAGGTCCACTTGAAAATAATAAAAGCCACCAATCCCACTCTTAACTTTTCCTTTGAAAATGTGCTATGAAGCATAAAGTAATATAAGAACCACATTTGTATAACTACAATTTTTTTTTGAATGAAGTAAAACGACCAGCAACGAAATCTGAAGGAGTTGAAAAAAAGAGAACAATAATTCGAACAGTTTGAGTCAATTCTGCTGGTTATCTTCTTCAGCTCTGTCAAATCGGTATATTTTAATCATTTTTTCTGCCTTCTCTGCATCCAAGCTGTTTCTGATGTTGGACCATACCAAACAATATGTTGAAAAATACACTATATAGATGCTGAACTAGCAGGGCATGTACATAAACTTGACGTGAAACTGCAGTTTGTGTGGGAGTGGCTTTTCTCTGTTTGCTGTGCGCATTTTTGCTAAGCTTTACTACTTTGAAGTGAACTGGCCAACAACACTTTGCGAAAACAAAGAGAGATGGAGTACATTTCTTTACCCTCAAATTAGAATGCCATAATAGCTATAACAATTTATTATAGTGTGATTCTGCAAATGGTGATATTGCATAATGTTTTTATAAGGAAAATGTTAGGTACGCGGTATGAATCTGTAGGGACCTGATTTCTCTGATTCTAGGGATCCGATTTTCTCTGATTTTAGGGACCCGGTGATAATTTTCTCTGATTCTAGGGACACGATTTGAAATTCTAGGGATCCGAATCGGGACCCTAAAACGCCTTAAGAAAACCCTGATAATGCAATAAAAACAATTTCAGAAACAGGTTTTTGTGTTTTTTTTGAAAAAAGAACAAAAACCTGTTTCTTTTTTAAAAAAAAACAAAAAAAACAAATTTCAAGAAAACAGGAAGTTTGGAATTTTTTGAAAAAAAACAGGTTTTTCTCAACCCTGACTATCTTTCGATCCTTTTTTGTGATTTTCCCTTGATCGCTCGATCTGGAATAACTGACGTCACTATCAGTTTGATTGGGCGTGCGCCGTAGACCTAGAGCAACAGATCCTGGTTATGAAGAAGCTGAGAATTACTGTTATTTGAATACGTAAAAATTAGTGTTGACAACAAAACAAGCTTCGATAAATTAAATCCATTCAGCATGTATTAGTAGATTTACAATAAGAATAATCATCTAGTTACGCATTTTGATTTTTGTAATTTCACTCTTTGGATGCTCCCCTGCCTTGGATGCCCGGGGCCGTCGCCCCGCCCCCCTCTGCACGCCACTGCTTGGGGTAGTATTCACGAGTGACGGAAGTCAGAACAAAGAGGTTGATACACGGACTGGCATGCAAACTCGGTTCTGCGTGAGTTTTATTGCTCAGTGGTGACGAAACGGGAGCTTTCAAAGACAGCTATGCTTTCAGTTTTCAAATCGGTCTTTTTTCCGATCCTCACCTGTGGTCATGAATTTTAAGTGAAAGAATACTATTAACAGAACAAACGACAGAGACGGGATATTTGAGAAGAGTTCTCGGTGTGACACTTCGTGACAAAGAGCAAAGGTCTGAAATCCGTAAAAACCAGGATGTAAAGCCACTTCTCCGAATCGAGAGATCCCAGCTACATTGGTTCAGCCATGCGTCCACAATGCCGCAGCAGAGATTGGCGAGGCAAGTCCTGCTGGCTACACCCACAGAAAAGCTGCACAGAAGTCATCCAAGGGACCAGGTGGCCTGACTACATCTCCGAACTTACTTGGTTCCGTCTTGATGTTGACCCAGGGAAATTAACATTGCTGTTGATCGTGACGCGCATGAGGTCCTTCTAAGGTTGCTCCCTTCGCGATTCTCCCCAAAGGAAAAGTGGGCACGAAAATGAGTGAATGAATATGCAGGTCTACATTGAACCTTTCTGTTTATAAAATTGTCTTTAGCTTGTTTGACAAAAGTGAATGTCGAATTCAAATAATAAGTATATTTGGACGGAAACTTGCATTTTTGTTAAAATCAGTTAAAAGTCAGAGATAGAAGGGAAAATGGTATTGACACCCTAAAGCTCCACCATGACACCCTTTTAAAAACCTTAAAAAAACACTGCCTTTGGGTTATTAACATACAAATGCCAAAACGTAAAGGTGGCTGGGAGCGAGCAAAGGAGTTGGAGAAGAAGAAACGTGATGAAGCTGATCAGCTCAAGAAGACACATAAAGTGATTTCATTTTTCTCTGTCCAGAATAACGATGCTACTGGTGCAACTACTACTACTGATGATTCACCTTCGGTATCTGAGGTGGACAGAGATGAACAGGTGGGGACTGTCGTTGAAGCTGGACTGGGCTAGCTGACACTGTAGAAGGCAGTGCTAAACCTGCTTCCGGAACTATTCCAGATGATGCTGGGCTTCTTGGTGACATAACGGATCATTTACGTGAGATGTGCATCAGCTTAGGAGCGAGCCATTTTCGAAACTTGGCAGACAGCTATCCAGAAACAAAGCGTGACTACTCTGGAGTGAATCGTTTCTTAAACTGCAGTGCGTTCAAACGGGTTTTACCAAATGGAGAGGTAGCCGAACGTGACTCGCTTGTGTAAATCCCAGCCACAGCCTGTGTTTTCTGCTTCCCATGCATTCTGTTTTCCTCTGATCGTGTACAGCTTTCTGGCCCAGGATTTACAGATTGGAAAAATATGGCCAAGTAGGCCTACTTAAAATCCCATGGAATCAATCCAAAACATGTCAAATCACCTCAGACATTAGGCCAGCGGAATGTTGCTGCTGGGCGCGTTGATGAGCAGTTGCATCATAATATGCTGGAGCAGCGCAACTACTGGAAAATTACTGTGTTGCTGTCACGTTGTGTTGCGACGATTACTTTTCTCTGTGAGAGATGTTTGGCTCTTCGACGCAGTAATGAAATTGTTGGCTCCAGAGACAATGGTAATTATTTGAGCATCTTGGAACTGATTGGGCAGTTTGATCCATTTCTGTCGCAACACATCCATGCTGATGCCAATCGCGGATGTGGTACAATATACGAAGAATTAGTTGCTGTAATGGGTAAACGAGTCATTGGTATCATCAAGGATGAGATAGCAATGTCACGGTACTTCTCAGTTTTAGTGGACTCCACTCCAGGTAAAACCCATACTGACTTATTTCATGAGTCAGTTTTTTTTGTCGCCACTTGTAGTCTTGACGTCAGGCAGTCTGTTAAGATGTTATGATTTATGAGCTTGTATTACGAAATTTCGATTGTAGTCTTGAGTTTGTTTTTTCTCTGCTGTTACTTCAGCCTTTCAACTTTTCACCTGTAAGCTTTGCTTGCAATTTGCAGGACTGAGGATGCGTAATTTTACGTGAAATCGATTTCCTATTAAAAATTTGCTGATCGATTCCTTGCTTACACCCATCGTGGAAAGTACAT
>Ga0210059_1000502_pt1 | contig 50302 bp, 29 predicted proteins | sample Ectturendosymbi2_FD_188042 | JGI IMG/M metagenome (GOLD analysis project Ga0210059, IMG submission 188042) | Ecteinascidia turbinata endosymbiont from Florida, USA - Sample 2 (SPAdes) (version 2) | ecosystem: Host-associated > Tunicates > Ascidians > Unclassified | place: Key West, Florida...
GCGACAAATTACTGCGGGAGCCGTCGAAAAGTCCCAACAATGTCACAAGTGCTTTCTTCAATACAGTAAATTTACTTTCGAAAGACCTCAGGTTCCATCATGGGGGCTTCGGTTCGACCACGGGGGCGCCAAACTTGTTTATTGCCCCGGGCGCCATCCAACCTCGCTACGCCCATGACTACCAGGTTCACTAGTCTTTACAGTGTCACTCTCTTCCTGTCCATTTCTATATATTTTGCTTGCATTCTGCCTGCAATAGCCTATAATAGTTCAGACAACCCCACCTACGCTGGTTTCACGGTTACTTGCCAAAAACAATGCTCGTACAAATCACGCTAGGATGACGGAGAATGGTAAGTATGACAAAACAAAGGAACAGGGAAACGGAGAGACAGTGATTATTGTTAAGCCCAAGCAATAATTTGCTTCTGTTTTGGCCCCAAATGAACTTCGTTGACGGAACTGCACTGACAAGATTCAATCCCAGAGTCACTATAATTTGTTAAGTTCTGCACAAGTTATTTTTAGTTTCTTTATTTAGTTTTATTATTTAGTTATTTTGCAGTTACTGCAAGTTATTTATTTTCAAAATACCGGCTTCAGGCACTGATTTTGAAAATACCGGCTTCTTACCGGTGTCTGCCAAACTTGCAGTAAAATGCCGGCCAGGCCGGTGAAATACCGGCCATCTGGCAACCCTACACACAAACGCAGCAACTGCACTAGTCCGCTTCAAGAACGTCATTTTCCGACACCATCATGTCACACAGAAAAACAGTCGTTGTATTGAAAATGAGCAGCGTACCTTTGCAGAGTTCTTCACTTCAACCGCCAAAATTTAATGTTGATAAACCCACCAAATGATTAGGCTACAGCCTATGGCACTTATTGAAAATATCCCTCAGAACATTAAAAAATAGCATGAGATGTGCCAAGAAAATTCTTTTCTTATGATTTTGGTGACGGCAATTAGCGGCATGCCGACGCCTGAAATATGCTTCTTACCGGGGCAGTTGAGGCGAACGATCTTGCCCAAGGAGCGCAACAGCGATTCACTCAGTGTCGGTGAACAGGACAAACAATCTTCCAATTGAGAGGTGGACACTCCACCACTGAGCCATCGCCGCTTCAGCGAAATCTTCTTCGGCAATGCCTAGGTGTCAGCATGGGCGTCGGAAGGGGGTGCAGGAGGGGCTTACCCCCCTGGATTTTGAAAATTTCAGCAAAAAAAGGTTGTTTTCTTAGTTTCGAGTGGGAAAAAACAAATTTCACCACTTTTGGCCCCCCTTAGAAAATTTTTTGAAAAATCCCCTAATGCCCTCCCTGGAAAAAATCCTTCCGGCGCCCATGGGTGTCAGGTGATGTTATGATGTGCAGTTGGGGCGTTACTGAGGAACCAACGATACGAGAAAAAGGGTTAAGTTAGCCTTGACTATTTACCGTGGTTTCATGCAAAGCGTTTTTAATCAGATTTTGAGAGGAGGAGCAATACAAACCGCGAGCAACCGGAGTCCTAACGTTTGTTAGTCTGCCGTCGAATGTCATGTCATCATCCTTTCTTTTGCTCAGAGGGTTTTTGACTGGGATGGCGGAAATGGTTTTGTCTGGTGAGGAAGGTGTAGGGAATGGGGCACAATTGCCCCCTAGTAAGTGTGTTAAAAAAGCTCTGATTTCAAGACAAACACTGGCGCACCTTAGCACATTGGATTTGACCCAGACGTTTGAATAAACATTTCATCAACTTGCTCACTCTACAACCACATGTCGTGTTTGTTTTAGGCTAGCCTATCAGTCTATGACTTCTAAATACAAAAATTGAAAATAATCAGAACTTTTAAAAAATTATTTAAATATAATAACGAAAACCTAGAACTTTTAAATTCCTTTCAAAAATTAATTTTTAATCAGAAATTTACTGAAATATTTCATTCTGCTTGCGCATTTCGGCTCGATTATCGTAAGGTTTTTCGGTGCCCTAGCTGCAGGTTCACTTTGTTTTACGCTTACTTATTTTGGTACAATGTGGCCGGACTCAGTGACGTCATTTGTCTGCCTTTATTCGTTTTATCTCAATGCACTGGCCGTCAATACCTCTGTACTGCAGTCAAACGCAATACAATCTATTTGCATAAATGACTGTTTAGTTTGGAGCAGCGATGGATTCAGACCTGGTTTCGGGCTAAGGCAGTCGGTAAAAGAGCCGAGCCGCCGAATGAGTGTCAACAGTATGTTGTATGTCGCACGGCGTAAAATAAAAAAAGAGGCGCCATCGTCGTGCTGGGCAAAAGCTTCCTTAAAATGACCTTCCTGAACCTCTAATGGTTTGGTGTAATGAGATATTTGGCGGTAAGATCATGCTAAAGTTAAAATGAAAGAATGCATCAACTGCCTGTTCTCAGCCTCGTCGCTAAATATCTAGCGAAAAGTTAAAATAAAGCTGAGAAACAATACGCCAGCCAATGCTCTGACAATGGACAGAGAGCTGGAAATATTTCTGTTCGAATAAATTAGTGGCAAGTTGCAAAGACGAAATTTTGGTACCTGCATGATGCGTGTCCATCGCATAAACCCGATTTCGCAACACAGTTTTTGCCGCCATCGCAGGAAAATGACCGATCGCAACCTTTCACGCATTCATCCGTCCGGTTTTCGCAGTGGCCCACGCCGTCGCACACATGCCATGAAGGCAAGCGGCACGTGCGCGGTGATAGGGTGGCGTCAATTCTTTTGTTGATGCGACTGAATGCATTCGAGCAGTAGTGAAACCCATCGCCTAAGTAAGCATAATGATATGCACTGCAAGTAGTGATAGTAGCAAATTTTACAGGAAAGCGTTTTATCACGAATATAAAAGACATGAGTAACTTTCCATTTGAGTGTAAAAACTCTCCCAAAAGACTTAACGGCCTGCTGGACGAACCTCTAGGCTACTAAATCTAGCTTCCTTCGCAAATATAAAGATGAGTTTCCACACAAGTAAATTTTCTGGCTGGGTGACAGTGCACATTTAAGTCAAGGACATTGGCAATTGCTAATATAGTGAAAATAAATACAATCTTGTTGTTAACGAAGGCGTAAGCAACCTCTTTGACATGTTTACAACATCCTTGACGATGTTTGCGCCTTCCTTATCTAACATATGACCAGAACAGACTGCACGTAAATAACATTAGACTCGTGACAGTCACAGCCGCGCAGTAGAGATTACATTTTCGGAATCGTTGGGTTTAAGACAAAACGGCTAAATTGTCAGCAAAAATAGGCCTGTCATGACAGCCTGAGACACCTCTTAGTTACGCCCCTGCTGGTTGATGACCCTTAACGATTTTGAAAAGTAGTGTTTCGTTGAGTGTTGGCCAGAAAATCAGCAAAGGGTGTCATCTGGACGCGGAAGGATTTCACGCAACTAGTTTCCTTGTGGAAAATGTGGTGGAATGCACTGCACTTCACTTATAACTCCTGAATTAATGTCACTGTGCAAGGAAAGCAAAAGTCCTTAAAAACCTTGCATAGACCTAACGCAAGCAACCACCACAGCATTCATAGTTAAGACACAGTGAAGAAGTCTCGGCAATGAACTTTTACCAACTTTGGTGCATCACGAACAGTAGCGATTTGAAGTAAAGTTGCAAAAAAACACCTTTGGCGCAACCGCATGCAAACCCTAAACTGTAAGTGTAGGCAAGACATATTGTCAGGGGAGGAATAAACCTTTTCAGACTTACGTTTCGGATGTCGACGCCCCTTTTGCGTTGGGGGCCCGTGGCATTGCGCTTTTTGCCTTTACCTTCGGTACGTCACTGATCTCGAAACAAGCAGCAGTAAACTTTTCACACAGTGAGAGGATGACCATTTGAAAGAACGAAATGCAGAAACTGTGAGGCCAGTGAATGCAAAGGTGCTAAATGTTTATAATTCACGTCACCCGGATGGATTCGTACTGGCTGTAACTACGTGGCAATGCGGCAAGAATCTGCCGCTGCCCCTACCTGTTATTACTATCCATGATCACATAAATCCACAAATTAGTTTATGTATCCGCAAAGGATGTTCCTAAACGCACAACAGAATTCCAACCTTGTCGATGAATAATACTTTTACATGTGAGCTTTCAAACTACATTCGTTTTGTCCGATAAAACAACCGCCACAAAAATACAAGCAACTTTTGTCACGAGTGAAGCACAAACGTTACTTTATAAACGAAAACCCGATCTGAAAGGCGCCCACAAAAATTTTCGAAACCGGGAAGTTGCGCAATTTTGGTGAAGCTTTCAAATAACGGTGACAGCAATTTCAGTGTGCCTCGAATTAGGACAAGTTGTGGAAACTCCTCTGATTTCCTACAAAAACTTCGACAAGCAATTAAGTGCAAACGAGAAATAACCAAAAAGGTTTAGTCTCATTTCCATTGTTCCCTTCGTAACTCATCATTTTTGTTGTCCAAAGACGTTCTCGTTCTCGCAACTAGCAGGTAATGAAGAGGGTAACCGAGGCATGACCGCCAAAACTGAACTGTCCGGGTTTAAGCCAGGAAGTGTGGTCACCCTAGGTGGATTGCTATGAAAAGAGCCTAATGTCAGATTGTACGAGGTGCTGTGTTCAGTGGGGCAGTTTATTCCTTGGTGTATTTTGTCCAACTTCGTGCCCACACAAGCAATTGTAATACAACATATTCGAGCAAACTATGAGGGCCAAGCAGTGGAACAGGACCGTGTACCACAACGTGCTTTTTGTTCAAAAACTGTTGAACGCAACAGTCCTGAGAGGTGTCATGTTAGCCGTGTAACGCAACAGCATTTGCAATAAACTCTGCAAGAACCCCTTCCTGACACAGCCGACATCGAAAACACTGGTAAATGAAAAATTTACCAGGTTTAGTTTCTGGAGCAACGTAACGAAGTTCGACCTCTTTGGGAAAAGGCTAGCATGTGCAGAATTTCTGCGAGAAGAGGCAAACGTGTGCGGAGTAAGGGTTGGAGGGATTTCACACGACTGAGCGGTTGAAAAATATGAAAATTGGACGAATGAGGGTGGTGTGGATTGCCTTTAGGGAGAACGAAACGGTTTCTGGGTAAGCACAGTTGGCTTTCTCAGATTAAAACAAAGGAAATGCAGGCGCTCAGGTCATAGCGACCGTTAAAGCATAAAACGATTGAAATTGTAGAATTGGACACAATCTACAAAAAGTAGTCATGATCGGTGATCATGAGAAAAGTAAGGTGGTAAATATTTTGACATATTTAATTGTATAAACTGTGAAAGCTCTCAGTCTAGTAAGCACAAATCATTGATCTTTTTACAAGGAAAAAGATTACGGAAAGTTCGAAGAATTGTAGATTACGAACGCGTTTTTTTCTCTATCAAGTAAACCAAGGTCTGGTGCCAGAAACCAAGCAATGGAATTTTAGCAGTGCAAGCGGAATTTAATTTTCATAAATCAAATTCTGTCCTGAGCGAATGCGGGTCTTAGTGAAAAAGTTTGTTTGAAGTTTTTCAATAAAGCCATCTATAAAATGTTGACACTCAAAGGTTGTTTTCGAGTTTGTGGGCTCAAAACGTCTTTGAAAACAATCAGCGTGATTACAAAAAGGTGTGGAGCTGAGCATGAGTAATTAATTATTGGACACATCTATGGGCCATGGCCTATGAGGACTATGCGTAAATCCGTCACTGGTCACACCTTCTATTTTGTAGATATAAGGGCGACAAGTTTGCTCCTTACCTGATGCAGCGCTGATGATGACAAATTTTGAAGAGCAAACTGTTTGCATTGTGACGTATAGCGCGACTGCTTTCGTCCATCGTTTTGTGATAGCATCAACGCATTTATGTACGCGGTGTTCAGCGGTGTTTTTCAAGCTCACTGCTACTCGCATATACAGTGTCAGTGTTTTAAGCCGCTTTTGGGTGTCAAAATTACACCCAAAATATCACAATGACACACTAAATTTTGGAAGAGATAAAACGATTTGAGGAAAGCATGTTTTCCTCCGCGTGGCTACTGGAACAGATGGTGCGGCTGCAATGATAGTCCGACACAGTTCTCTGGCACAAAAGTTGAAAGCGGAAATTGTAACCATGGTATGTATGCATTGTCATGTGCACCGCCTCGCTTTGTCCTGCTGCTACACCGCAGATTTGTATGCTGTACGAAAATGCGAAAGCACTTTACTGCAAATATGGAAGTGTTTTGCTGCTTCACCGCTGCAGTCGGCTTGCCTGGCGATGCATCAAACTTCTATGAAGACTCGGAAGGTCGGCGATTGCAGTGCGCATGTAAACCAAGGGGGTTTTCGGGTAAGGCAGTTGAGGGTTACTAGGAGTACGAATTTGATTATTATTTCGGTCGCACTGAAGCAGCTGCCAGAAATGAAATATGATGCAATGTGCATTGATTTACTGCGACTTATGAAAACAAAAGATTTCATCGTGGTCCTTTAACTTTTGTCGACATTGCTACCTTACCTGACACAACTGAGTAAAATGTTTTAGGAGGGATGTATTAACTTTGCCCAGATGAAATCTTTAGTGGAATTGCATATCAATAAGATCTCTGATCCGCTGCTAAACCAGAACAGTTAAAGGAGCTTAAAGGTCATTGGGAAGGGTTTGAAAGTGAATTAGGGGATATTTCAGAACAGGACGAAAAGCATCTTGTTTCACATGTAACGAAAAAATACGTGAATTCAGTTTCTGGTAACAGGAGCAGTCACTTTCCTGAACCTGAGGTTCTTAGCGCATTTGCTTGCTTCGATCCGAACTATTTACCTTTAAATCGAAATTGTGGCGTTGATCAAATAAAGCAATTAGTAGAAACGTTTGGTTCCGTCGTAGGAGAAGCTGACAAAGTGCTAAATGATTGGCCAAGTTTTGTGGAGCATATGGTTACCACAGCTCCGAAGGATTGCGAAGATGCTGCTAGCTTATGCTCCATCTTATGCAGAGACCTTTTTCTATCACACAAGATATCCAGAAATCCCCTGCATTGCTCAAATTGGCTGACCGTCCCTCTGCCTGCAGCGTGGTCAGAGAGAGGTGTTTCATTCTTCAAGCGTACAAGAACGTCTCACTTTAACTGGATTTTAAATGAAAATCTTTCTGCTCTTTTGAATATTTCTATCAATTATGCGTTGGTTAGCGATGCCAAGTGAGCTCAACTAGACGCGCAAAAGTGGTTGTGAAGGGACGAGCGTCGAACTATATCGAAGCGCGACATAAAGAACCTGCGCGCTCCAATCGCGGCGGGCTGAGCAAGAAAACATACATGCCCTGCCTGCCGACGCAGGGAACACTAATGCAGGGGACAGCAATAGTGAGGATGAACCCGAAAACCTTATACCTTTGGACAGATATGGTAAATTAGACTCGGAGAGTATGGACATAGAAAATTTCTGTTTATGAAATTTTCTTTACAGTATTTTGTTTGCCAAAGTTTAATGTCGTACGCAGATAATTAGCATATTTGAACGGAAACTTGCGCTTTAATGTGAAAATCAGTTAAAAGTGTGAGGCACAGAAGGGCAAATCGTATTGACACCTTAAAGCTCCACCACAACATCCTTTGAAAAACCTTAAAAAAACACTGCAGTCTTCAGGGTTTTTCTTTGTGAAAGAATTGCCACTACATCGGATTTCACCTTCCAGTGTGTAGGTGTAATGGCAGACAGGGTTAACACCTATGGTCCTTTTTTCGATGCTAAAACAGATACGCTTTGTCTGATCTAGAGAAGCTTGCTTGAGAAAGGCATTACGAACATAACTACTGTAAGGCATTTAAAACCGGTTTGTACGTACACGGGGTTTCGAAAACAACGCAACATCACTCAGGCATCCATGTTTTGCCATCGTTTGAAATTAGTTTATAACGGAATTTAAACAAAACATTGCAGGAAATACAAAAATCCGCCGTTACGAATCGTTCGAATGATTGCAGAACACTTACTTCTCATTTTATCTGCCATTTCGCAAACCATACCTTCTTGGCTCTCTTCAATTTCATCTTCACCATCAGCGCAATGCTTCACGCCATCACAAAAATGATCCTGAGGTAGGCACGAGCCATTATTGCACGATAATGATTTGCCGCAAGGAAAGCCGCCACACTCGTCGCTCAAGTCGAGGCAGTCCACTCTGCCGTCGCACTTCTTGTTGCTAAGCAAGCACTGGCCGTTGTTGCACATGAATGAGTAAGAGCAGTTGTTAGTGCATTCGTCCTCCCGAAGAACACACTGCTCAGTGCCGTCGCAGTGATATCTGCGAGTAAGCAGTGAAAGAACTACCACTTCTGGTGCGCATAGATACTCGTAACTCGTTTCTGAACAGAGTTACCCGAATATTCTCATCTTACTATAGTTTCCTCCTGAGATAACGGCAGTCGGTACAACCGGTCACCGTCCAATTCAATAAGGCAGGATTCTTTTTCAGCCAATTATTTTTCGGTGAGCATGTTACACATTAGTCGGCCCAGGCATCGATGAATACCTGGTCACAGCATTGCATAGGTCAATTGGACGTCGATTATCGCTATTGCTTCGGTAGACTTTTGCATGCTTTACTGATATGTTGATGCAATACCTTTGCGTATTCACGAATATTTCTTTTCTTGAACGTAACAGCGTTCAACACAAAACCTTCCTCATTAACTGACTGGTAGAAGAAGCATAACAAGCGCAAAATACACGCCACTGCAGAGCCGCAGCCAGCTGATATATTCGGGGAGGGGCAAAATGCTTGCAACTCGTTGTTTTACCTTACAAATATAAAAGTTTTTGGCGCTTTCAAAATGTTTATGAACATTGGCGGAGGGGGGCGTTTGTCCGGTTGCGGGCCTGCGCCCATGGCATGTTGACAAAAAAATTAATGATTTGCCCCGAAAATTACTAGAGATTATACATATACGTTGAAAATAGTGAAGTGGCTGAGGGCGCATTAGGCTTACCAACTCTTGTCCCAAAGAAAAGTAATTTTGGTTATTTCTTGGTATGCATTTAGTCCAATGTTCATCGGCAGTTTGCTGTTAATGGTTTCACAGTGTCAAGTGACTGCATCAAAAATGGTTATTTTTGCGATTTCACAAAACAAAACGTAAATTTGAAAACTCTATATTGTCATGCTTCGGACACATACTTCCTTGGTAATAAGCATCGCATGTCGTGGAAATTATAGATATTGGAACAAGATATGGTTTCATTAGAATTCAAAAGATGAGTTGAAGCTTGAGGTCTCAGTTCGTCACTTCCGTCAGAGCAGTCACGTGACCCGTCGCAAAATTGCGAGAAAGGTATTCGCTCTTCTGCATCAGATAAAAAATTTCGTTGATGAGCAGGTAGAACAGTTGAATAGAAAACTTGCTTCCTGCTTACAAACGGATTAAATATGTGTCGCACAGTTGAAAGCACCCGAAGAATTTCAATAATATTGAAAGCAGCTTTATGCTATTTTTAAATTTTTCTTCCAGTAAATTCTTTTACACAAATACTTTTCTAACGATAGTACCACTACTGCGATTTGTATGGATTGGTGTTCTGTTGCAATTGCTAAATTGCAAATATCCAAAGCGATTCTCCGTTTTTCGGACTGATTTCAACGATCTTAAACAAGACAGAAAATCGATTCAAAACACGTAAAGCTACTTTGAACAGCAAATAAAGAAAACGAAGGTGCAATCTAAGCGTATTGCGTGTTTCATTTCACGGAATCTTGTTCGGAAAGAAAAACGATCATTTTAGTCTAACTTTGCTATAAATTTTGACTAGCATGTGGAAGTCTCCCATAACCAAAACACCCAACTACTTCTACATCCAGTAGACCAATGCTTTTCGAAACGTTTCTGCGAAGTGACCACCTTATTGAAAAAAGATTGTGGAATGATTTTTGGAGTTTTTAAACGTTGTCGGACACATATAAAAGCAACCACAGGATACAACGTTTTCTGTACCTCAGGAAGCACACGCGCCTTGGCTGGTACCGAACCTTGAGTAAAGTTACTTCGCTGACGGCATAAGATGGAACGCAGGCAAACATAGTGCTTTGGTTGTATGGGAGAGGTACGAAAACAACAAGGAAAAGGCTGCCTTGTTTTAGTGCCGCAGCATAGTGCATCAGAAGCTGTTTCGTTTGCACTTAAAAACATGATCAAGCAAGGAATAATTGTCTCGAAATTAATTTTTTACTGTCTTTTGTCAGCGATTGTTGTTTTGCATCCAAGTGTTTGTTGTGGTTGCTACTTGCTATGGAACTGTTGTTTTCCTTATTTCTTGTGTTGGTTGGTTACTTGCTCACGTCAACTGTTCCGCGAAATTTGGTATTTACCGGTTGAGCGTCGTCAGGTCAGACTGGTTCTACCTTCCATCACGGGTGCATTCTTAGAAAGAAATTGCATGGCCAATGTCTTTCATATGAGCAATGAAACCATAAAATGAGCTGTTTTGCTAATGCCGCTGGAACGACTAAGATAACGGGACAGCATCAGCCAAAAGCGGTACACACTATAAAACTACACTTGCAAAAGATATTTTTCATGAAATCAATTTTCAAATCTGATGCAAGAAATTCCACTTGCCTATTCTTGTAAATTATGCATCGTATTCAGAAACATGTATAAGTTGCAGAGCATTTCTTTTATACGTGTAATATATCTTCAGATAAATATAGTTTGCCAGATCGAAGCACACATCATTCCATTCTGGTTCCAAACCAAAAACAGGAAAATAGGCGCAATTTTCAAAAATTTTTGTAGATCCGACCAATAAGAAAAATGCTAAAATTTTCGATAATGTCTGTGGAGAATGTGAAAAATAGGCAGATTATCATGGACTGTAACAGCTGCTGCCCGAATCCCACCCAAAGAGGGGAAATTGACCACGGAGTTATAACTACCATAATCATAGTATTTTTGAAAAATGTTAATTAACTGTTCAAAGGAAAACTTTGAACGATATGGGTATTTTACGATTTTGGCAATTGCGGGAAATCAGCTGCAACATTTGCACAAAATTAACTGAAGATCTATTTTTACGGGCTTGGTAATTATGACCTTTCACGACTATTTTGCTTTGTAGATGTTTTTGCGTCCACAAACGTATGTAAAAACAGTCGGTTGGGGTGAGAGCTCTTCTGCATAGCTACTGCGTCGAAGCAAAGGGATTTCTTTCTGCTCATGCGACCTGAACATTTGTGCGAAAATACAAAGAAAACCAAAATTTTCATGGATAGATTAATCACGGTCAACTGAGGAAACCAGTGACCTCTTGCACATTCCCTTCGTGCTTTCTTCGCACATCCCTTTTGTGAGTTTTTTGTGCAGCAGAATCTGAAAAGCATGATTCTAACTTATAACGGCGGCGCGACAATCAGTTACTTACCATTGTTGCAAATGAAAGTCGACGAGTGGCACATCTCGTCACTCGCGTCCCCGCAGTCATCCCTCCTGTCGCATTTGCTTTTCAGGGATATGCACCTGAAAGAGTCATGGCAACGAGTCTTGTGCCCGCTACGTGCAAGAATGAGCGAATCCTATACGAAAGGTTTTAACTCTTTCGTCTCCGACAAATGTTCGGATTTCAAAGTAAATCAGGTGTTCGTCCGCAATGACTTTTTGTTGTTTGGCACGCACTTGTTTGTTTGTGAGCAGTTACCGTATGCGACAAACGCATGTAACGAGGAGAAACATTTGGGACATGTTTTTTTTTATTGCAAGAAAATATCTTAAGAAAACGGTGCTTCAGCGTTTTTACAAATCATCGAAAAATAATTTTTACGTTTTTCTGTCAAAACTTGGATTCGCTGAGTTTGAGGCAGAAAGTAGTGTAAACGATTCTATGGATTGCATTGAAAAATATAGCTCATCTTTACAAGAAGATATACGTGGTTGTAAAATTTCTGCTTTGGGGCAATATTTGCTTCCTTAACACAAGTTCGGTCATATGCTTTCATGACTCGCGTAATGAATTAACAGGTAAACTGTATTCCATACAAACAAGCTACCGTAATCAAAGTTATCTAAGTTTCGACTGATGCAAAGGGTCCGGACTTCTTTGCTCTCACGCTCTGCTTCCATTGGACCACACTGCGTTTTAGATCAACCTTTCATAGATGAAAATTACTCTTTTCCAAAACTACTTTTTTAAACATCATTTTATTCAAAGGCTTGAACGTTTTGCGATATTTATACCTCACAAATGGCTACACAAAGTACTGCGATGGTTGCTTTTAGATGTAATAAAAAAGCCTGTGTTGGCATTGTTAGAATATGGTTGCACAAAAAATTGAAAATGTATGTTGATGAAGAAATATGATATCAGACCCACAAAAAGTGTGTGTATATATATATCTATGTTTATTCACAGAATTGTTCGAAACATGTCATTATTTTCCTGGTACACAATAGGTTACGATAACCGCTGTAAAATGAAACTAAGTTTAGTCTGCCACTGGCAAGGTTACTTTCTGGTTAAACTAAGTAGTTTTGTTTTGGGCAGGAGATACACAAAAGTTTGTATCTCTTTAAAATCCTCCTAACGTTGGTTTCTGCACTAATTTTTTTACAGATTTCCAAAACAATTATCTGAAAACGTTGTTACGTTTGGTTTGTTGGGACAAGCCAAACCACCATCACGATTACTATGCCAGAATGCGTAAGTTGACTTTAGCGATAATATTCCCGGAGTGAATCGCCTCATCAGAGGCTTGCTCTATTCTTTTCGCAATTTACTTTTGTAGAGCATAAAACGAAGATACTTTTTTCAAGATTTTCCTTTAGGAGGAAGATGTCATAGTGTTTTTAGCGAAATACTTTTTCAGTGAACATTCATCTTCTGTAGTCTACTTTCAAAATCAACAATGTATGCTCCAAGTTTCCCAAAGCTGTCTACCAGATGCGAAATGGGTTGGGAGGGGATCTGTGTGAGTGTTTCAAGAGGCTTTGTCGGATAGTTTGCGGTACGCAACGTAAACTAATTGAATACATTGTAAGAAGGTCGTCTTTGCACTAACAAACTCCTCTGAGGGGCATATATTTCTGAAGTGTTTGGAAATAACCACTTTATGCTCTGATATTTGCCTCATATTTAATGAAATGCGATGTTATACGGTAAGGCTATACGGACGCACGATCCAAATAATTCTATGTGACTATGAAACTTTATTTTTTCTTATCATTTTATGAATATTTGCAGTAGCGAACAGAAAATCAAGGGTATACTGAGGGTACTTTCACGAAAATTTCTACAAAACTCAAAAAACTGGTTCCGAGCTCTAAACTTGATATGAACGATTTAGTAAATACACTTGATAAAACAATTTTAACAATACTTGCGTAAATCTCCTTGCTGTAGTAATTCTGTAACAAAAGAACTTTCAGCAATTCAACTAACGTGGGGTTAACCTCATGTAAAGCATGGAGAAAAACTTGGATGTGAACCACCCCGACGACTTGTGTTAATACAGCACAACGAGCAATAACCTGTGAGAAGCCTGAAGTGCCACAATAAAAATGTTACTGCTGCCAATACAATCAGACTCTGCGCTTTTTATATATTGTCCAAGTTTTTATATTATACTCTCGTGTATTTTTAGTTTTCACTTTTGTGCAGAGGCAAAAAGAAGATAAATAAAAAGCAGTGTAGTTCGGTGTCCACTTCAAATCAACAAACTTTAAAAAATGTCACTTGTGTTGCTGTCTCACAACTATGATGGAATAAAACACCAAAGTTCTCCAAAAGTCATGTTTCCGCCGAATCATCACCTATTTTCCGTGAATTTTTTTATCTTATTCACTGGATATTGTCTTCATCCGCCAATTGAAACATCGAAACAGATCTCGTCGTTCGCATGCAAGCCGAGAGAATTGAAAAAGGTCGTTTTCATCATGCCTGCTCGTTTTGTTTTGTTCCTTGCTGGGAGCGCTTGGTGAGTGGGACCCGCACAGAACGGTTGCTTTGATGGGCAAAAGGAAAAAATGTTTTCATTCACGTTACCCAATCGATTGCCTTTTCTAAATGTCATTCTGACCAAGACTGCGCAATGCTGTTTGCCTTAATCTACCGTAAACACGGCGAAACAACGTTTTTAACATAGCGAGGCGATTAACAAACACCCGTAGCTCTGAGAAACTCCCTATGCGCTGCCTACTTATTCCCGTTTAATCGATAAAGGATAGCAAATCGATTTTAGACGATTGCTTCACCGAACTTCCAGTAGACAAAACACGCTAGCAGAAATTCAACTTTTCACTAACATCGTAGCATTGGACAGAAAGAGTTAAAGTGCTCTCTGAACAAAGCGCGACCAAATGACAGACGAAGTTGTGAGGCGTTCAATTTTGATTTGTGATATCAAACAATCTTTCTGTGGGCAGTTGCATTTTCTGGAAAGTGCAAAAACCTAACATTCTTTTATTTTCCAGAGAAGGTTATTAACAACACCGTTTTTTTCAGAGCTAAATTTGGTTATGTACGTTTTCAGGAAGTCAGCGCGAGAAAACTGTATACTGCCCAGGCCCGTCGCCAGGATATAGCACCAGGGGGGGCCAAAAACCAGAAAGGGCGGCCACATTTTAAAAATACTGTATTGGATGTAGGCAGCAACCAGGGGGCCAAACGTGAATGGGGGGGCACAGATTTCAAATGGGGGGCCGAGCACCACTGGCCCCCCGCTGGCGACATCCCTGATACTGCCTGGCTGTTTTGATCTTGAATCCACAGTATCAATGACACCTCATGCTTTAAAGATCGTAATAAGTTTTTGTCTTTTAGTTCAGAGGCATTATCTCAAACGTCTTTGCAACAAACAACAACTTGCAAAGAAAATTTGGAAAAGCATCTTCGCGACCATCACACAAATGCAGGATTTCCTGATCCACGTTGAGTGGTAGCCAAAAATTTAGGCCGGTCTTGCCAAAACGCAAACGACACTGCGTTGCTGGGAGTGTCAAAAAAGGAAAATTTTCAAAAAGATTTGCTGTACAGAGAGTTTGCAGCAAACGAGGTCATCATTAACAGAAGACAAAAATTCAAATTAAAAAAGCGACCCATCGTAATTTTTTGCGTGAATAAACCCAGAAATCCTGCTTGTTCCGGTGCGAAAGAAACACCTGTCAATCGGGCACACTATGCAGTCGTTGCAATAATATGTCTTTGTTTTTTTTATATTACTTTACTAGTAAATTTAGCAAACGCTCGATACTGGATGAAAAGCGTCGGCTACACGTCTGCTTCAACAAACTAATTTGCCCTGTGAAGTATGAGGACAGTAACAGGCATGTTTATGGCAGCGGCAGAGAGCAATTGAAAAAAAAACAAAAAATGCTTATGCAAAAATGTTAGTTATCTTCGAGTATGTTTAAACACATATCTGCTTGTGGCTTGCAAAGATGTGATTGGACAAAAAGTTCGTGACAAGAGATGAGTGAAATGTTGCTTTTCGATTTTGCAGAATGAGCCCTAGGCAGTTCCATAAACTGCATGTAGCATTCGTATGAGATTACCAGCGAAGTCGTGAAAGGGCAAATTTCAAACAACGGTTTTGTGTTTATCTCAATGTCAGTAGGGGAAGGTGGGGCACAGTGGGACTAGGGGCAGAGTCGTCTTTTTTGATTTATTCAAAAAGTTGAAAACGTTGAACTTCAAAATTTCCATGGTGATTTAGTCTCATACCAGCCGTAGTGCTAAAGTCAAATTTTCGTTGCTAGGCAGCCGTTACTACGAGCTACAGAGAGAAAGTTGTATTTTTGCTACCCAAAAGTAATTTATAAAATCGCATTTAGATTTCAGTTTTGCCCACGTTAATCAACATCTTCTATTCTGAGTTTTTGTGACGTTGTAGTCAGGGCAGTGCAACATTATTTGATAATGCCAGATTTTAAATTCTTTTTAAGTTGAGTTGATACTTCTTCATTTTATTTTTTAGGTACGCATGGGGCACGTCTGACAGAAAAAATGGGGCACACTCGACACGTTGCCACTAGGTCAGTCCAAGCAAGGTAAAGCTTGAGGGGATATATTGGAATGCAGTACAGAATAATTCTAATCAATGAACCTTTTTAGGTTTATTATGTGCTTAGAGGCACATATTTGTATGGTAAAGCATGAGTTTCAGCATACTGCATTGGTTTCAATGAATATTTGGCAATCATCAAATTTGTTTTACCATGCAGTGATGGTGGGTAATTAGAATGTGATAAAAGTGGAGAGGCAGTCAGTAAGTGCCTACTTTACATGGGATATCACATGAACATTATGCAATGCATGCAACCCAACTTTTTTGACCTGTCAGGTGTACCCCATGCTCATGTCGAGTGTGTCCCATGCATGGGGCACACTCGACAGAAAAAGTACCCTTTTTAAACTGTTTGCAAATTTTTTTCTGAAGGGCGTTGTTTTCATGTTTTGGCAGGATATTGTGTATATAGAGTTGCTTTATTTTGTGACAAATTTTGAGCTTGTTTGGACTTGCAATAAAGTAGCAGTGGTTGAAAATGCAAAAAAGTGTCGACTGTACCCCGCCTTCCCCTATCTGACGACAAAAATAGTTTTAACAGATTGCTTCACAGGCAACGTACTGCATATAGTTTATACCGTAAAAGTTAAATCCGTGTTAATTGTGACCGCAGAGAAAGCGTCGACAGCCATTCTCCCCATTAAAGAGTTACAAGTTGAGCCAATCTTCCGTAGGGTTTTACAAAAGAAGGACAGACCACGCTTTTCATTCGGAAAGAATTGTTTAATTTTTAAAATGCCACTGTGGTGAAGAAAAGAGGTTGTTTTAGAAAGGTTCTATTATAACGTGGTTGGTGGGATGCAGGAATGTAGTCATGACAACCTGAAGATTGCAGCTAAATTGAAATACAAAGTGTCTAGCGCATAAGAAAAATTGCGTAACCTTTTTTCTGAACAAAGAGATTAGGAAAGAAAAATGCTTTTCGTACAAGCATTTGGTGGCAGGTCACTCTGGTCAAAACAGGCTTGTGTCCAGGACTACAAACTGAAAAAACCTGAGAGCGTGCCAGTGCAAACAAAAATCTGCCAAACATGCCCAACAAACTGCGGCAGTTGTTTCATGATTCGTTTCCCTAATGTTTTGCGTTGTTTACTGGCAGTAAACTAATTTCAAACTGCTTAAATCGTTTTTAACTCAAATGTTGCTTTGCGGCTCTCGATGCGCATGGCACCGGATGGAATCGTTTTAACGCTTCGCTCAGAGCAGCCGACAACTGCGGTGTCCGCGCATAAAAATTGAAAAGCTGCAATCGATTTCTATGAATAATTCAGGTGACAACAAGTTCCAGATTGAGGAAGAGCCCATTAGGATTGAACTGCGTGAAGCACTGCCACGAGAAAAGTGGTTGCTGATGTGGAAAGCACGTTGCGAAGGTGCGTTCTAACGCGGTTTAGCCGGGCACTAAATAAAATCAAATTTCGATTTGTTTTTTTCGCCATTTTGGTCGACGCCGTTGCCGGACGTCTCGCGTTAGGGTTAAAAGAATAAAACAAAAAACAATTAAGTCGTGATTGCTTTTGGCGGCATTGTGATTTTTCGTTTTACATCTGCAGCATATGACGAAGCAAGTTTTAATCAGCAATTAAGGCTCTGACAAGGTTGTACCCGATACGTTGAATAAATATTTAATGACAATAAAATCACTTAGCGAAAACTTAACAAGAAGTAGCACCTCACTGAATGATTCAGAGAATGTAACTAATTATTTTGAAAAAGGAAGGCTAGCAACTAGGTAGCTTAGTGAAAAAAAAACATCATGCAGAAATTAGTTCGGCGCGATGGGTATTTGATACTGACGGCAAGGGACCCGACTTTTACAAAAAGAAGCATTCAGTATATTTTATCAACAATGATGTACGTGCTGTTCTCTATCTCTTTACTCTAGAAATCTACTCATTTTTGTAACCCCTTGAAAGACAAGTTTTACACTGCATTCACAGAAACTCCCTGTTCTCAAATATTAAATCACTTTTCTGTCTTCATAAAGGTTATTCATCACCATCTGATTAAGGTCAATTAATAAAACCAGCTGCAGTAAATATCGATCGACCGGAATCCGGGGAAGTTGTTGTTTTTAAGTACACAAAATGTGAAATGGGTAAACACATAATAGTACTAGTCTCTGAATTACAACAGAAGTACTCTGAAAAGCATAAACTTTGCCACAGCTTCGTGTGAGTTTTTTTACAATATTTGCTCTATGCTTGTTGGCGACAGAACTAAATTTGAATCCTTCACTTCGTAATCTTTTTCGGGAGTATTCGAGCACGCTCAAAAATGTGATTGAAATATTCAGAGCAGTTCATCAATCTCCTTGTCTCTGAAACTTCTCAATCGGTTGTCGCCTTGCTAGTAGCAGTGGCGTAGCCAGCCCAAAAATTGGGGGACTGGCTATGCCTATGGCTAGTAGCACTAAGCTGCTTAGACCTATAGTACCTGATTCAGCTTCGCATACTATTTGATTGATAAAAGAGATTTGAAAAACGTTCATTAAAAATAAATGTAAAAGGCACAAGATGGCAAGCAAAATTTTTGCATTTCAATTGTGTTGTTCTATTTTCATTACCGGCACTTCTTGTTTGCGTCTTTAACATATAAACAAACTTCACAAACTGCAGGACATGTGAGGACGTCGCAAGTGTAAAAATAAACGCTGTTACCGGAAGTGCCATCAAAAATACTATATACACTTCATTGCTAGCAACGTTTATCATCAGTGAATCTCACTAATAATGCTTTGTGTTTGGCCAACACCCAGGCGTGGTTACATCTCGTTCTCTAGTCTTACGTTTTACGTGTGATTTTTGAACAATCTCTAAGGTGAAGTACAGCAACGAAATTTAAATTGTGAGTTTGTTTTTTCATCTTAATTCACAGTATACTTACTGCCTGTTGCCACACTCAAAGCGTTTGTTTTTCGACCGACATCCAGCACTGCATTCATCTGAGTGATCACCGCAGTGGTTGATTCCATCGCAGACATATTGGTGGGGCAGACGACACATTCGAGTTGTCGCGTTTTGTTCCAGAAACAAACTCCTGGCCTTCACATTATACGCCACTCTGCGCTCTTTCCAATGTGCGCCGCTTCCATCTTCCAACACCTTGAGCCACGCGTTGGTGCACGCGAACCTGCAAACAATTTTATACAGTGCAACATTTAAAACATTCATTCGTTTCATTCATTTTCAGACGTGCTTTTCCTCTCAGGAGGGTCGCGGGAGCAGAAGACCTACAAGGACTCGAAATACCGCACGGTTTAGAGCAATCTCTGATACTTCTGCTAGACCCACACCAAGGCGGGACCAGACAAGGTCGGAGATGTAATCGCTCCGCCTGGTCCTTGGTCGACCTCTGGGCCGCTTTCCCTTGAGTTTAGCCAGTAGGACTTGCCTCGCCGATCTTTCATGGGGCATTCTTGTGACGTGGCCGAACCATCCTAGCTGGGATCTCTATTCGAAGAAGTGGCTCGACATTCAGGCTTACCGAATTTCACAGCTGCGCACTTTGTCGCGAGGTGTTACGCAGTTAGTCTTCGCAAAAATTCCATCTCCGCCACTTGTACAGTACTGGAGATACCACTTTTTCAGTCATTACCCGACGTTCATGACCATAGGTGAGGATCGGAGCAATGACCATTGACAGCTTTGCGGTGGTTGAAACAGGCCCGTAGCCAGGTTTCAAGGTTTGCTATTGGGACAACATATTTTTAGGGGGGCAAGATTTTTACTTTTACTATATGTTTAAAACAAATTTTTCTGGGCGCAACAAAATTTGGGGCGGCACAAAAGAAATTTGGGGGGGCACTGCCACCGAATGCCCCCCCGTGGCTACGGGCCTGGGTTGAAAGCTCCCGTTTCGTGACCAAAGCTCACGCAGGATTGTATTTTGTCACCAATCCGTGCATCATTCTCCTTGTTCCGCCTCCCGCCACTCGATACCACCCCAAGATGCTGGAACGTCTCGACCTGCTGCAGTGCATTGTCACTTACTTGCAGTGTACTTGTCCTGGACTTCTGGCGAGGCATAATACCTCGGTAAGACATAGACATAATACTTCGGTAAGACATAATACTTCTGGAAAGACATAATACCTTGGGTGTCTGGAGAGACATAATACCTCAGTTTGTGGAGATAAGCTGTAGCTTCATCTGCTGCTAGGGTATGCGGATGGATTGTTGTGGCGCATAATGTTACAAACGCAACCCCTTGGTGGAACCAGGAAGTTAAAGATGCTTTTCGAGCAAAGAAAGTAGCCTATAAAGCCTGGCTTCAGGGCAAAGCCGAATCTTCTATGCATTTGCGACACGCCTGAGGCGCTAAAACCCACCAGCCTTCACGGTGAACAAGTCCAAAATACAATTTTGGGAGAATTTCGAACATAAACTAGATTCCAATTACTGGAAAGCAAAAGTATTCTGGCAAACCATTTGCGGGACAAAATTTAATATTGCTAAATGTATCAAAGACAAAAATGGTGTTCTGCTCGGCAATGAGGAGGACATCCTTGGAAGGTGGTGAGAGTATTTCAAAGACCTTTTCAACCCCGTAACATATGTATCATTAGACACATGGGATTAGGAGGTGCATTTGAGATAGGGAAATACCATCACTGCAACTGAAAGTTGTTTTGTTGACCTTGAGAAAGCACGTGACCGGGACCCTTGTGAAAAACTATGGGGAGTTATGTGGAAGTACGATATTGACGGCTGCCTGCTACTGGCCGTCAAATCACTGTATTTCTGCGCAGACGTTTGTGCCCGCGTCTGGTTATTTCAATCACAACAATTCACCGTTAGTGTTGGACTCTGACGACGGGTATGCTGTCATCACTCCTTTTAATAGTCTATATCAGCGGTCCTCAAAGTCTGGCCCGCGAGCTTTCCTAGGAATGCTTAGTATTGTAACAATTTCGTGTATGCAAATTAATTTAAGATGCAATCACACAAAAAGCAAAAAACAATTGCTGTGATTAAGAATCTTATCCCGAGGGCTTTACAAACCAAAACAAACCAAGCTTTCCGCTTTGATCTAAAGCTCAACTATAAAAGTTTGAGTTGAAAAGTGATTTGCTCAGGACGTAGGCCATTCGTTTGTAATGTTGTAGTTTGCGAACAACACATACAAGTAAACGCAAACGCAAAAAATTGTTAGGTCATAGCTGTTTTTTTCGTTGGAAATTGCTGCGCACCAGCACCCTTATGTTGTACCAGGGGTTGCCAGGTTGCCATGTTCAATGCCGAATTGCGGGCTTTCTGCCTTATTTAAAGCGATTTGGCTTGAGAAAATGCTATTCGGCATGTTTGGGCTTTTTTTGGTAGTGTTGGCAGAAAAAAGGTGTTGGTATTTTTTTAAAACCTGTCTGCTTTGAGCTTAACACTTGTAGTTTTTTCAGCCTTTTTGAAATTTATTGAAGCTATATAACAGGGGGTGCACGACTCAAATGGGTATTCAGGCAAAAATTTTGCTTAAAACCTAGTTGCGAGCTACACCATGTCAAAGGATTTGCTCATACAGTAAAAACAAACTTCTTTATTACACAAAACAATAAACAGCTGTTTACATTTCCAAAAATATACAAAAAAAATTAGTTCCCGAGAAAAACGCTGCGTTGGACAGGTTTTCATTAGACCAAATATGAAAAATTTTACTTTCACGATGAAATAGCAATACGCATTACTGCATCTAAATGTCCATCTGTTGCCCTAGTTCGCATCCTAGATTTGTTTATTTTCATAATTGAGAAGGCTTGTTCACAACAGTACGTGCTTGCGAATTAACAAATGCAGATTCTTGCATTATTCAACAACACTGCATACTTCTCTTGTTCGAGTCGAGAGTAACAATTAATTAATGAATTTCCTTGGAAAGGGTCGTGCAAAGCTTCGTTTGACTGCAAGTCTTAGAAGTCAGCACCATCAACATTTCTACGTTCACACCGAATGGTTTTTGAAACAAAGTCTTTTGCACCTTCTGGCCATTAAGATCTTGAAAGCGTTTTGAAAAGTTTTCACGAAGGTCTTCACACATTTTCACGTATTTTTCAAAGTCAGGTCTATTTGAGTTTTAATTATAAATGAAGACATGCTTTTGAACTGCATCATGTTGTCAGTTGACAAATGCTGCTGAAAGTGCTTCAGTTTACCTTAAAAAGCATTGACTGCATTGAGTGAATCGCTTGCGTGCCATTTTCAAACCTCTGGCAGGCCACATTTGGCCCGCGGGCCCTGTTTTGTGTACCCCTGCTATATAGCATATTTTGCCGAACGATTTGGCGGATGTGGGCCATGTGAACCTGGAAAGCCTGATATTGTTTCTGTGGGTTCTCTGTGACTGCTAGACTTTAGATATTTTGTGGCATGTGACATATATAACATATCAATTGCTTGTGTACCAGATTCAAAGTAATTAAAACTGTGGCGTGGTGCATGTTTGTATTTTCACAATCTGCATGGTTTTAAATATTCATAGGTAATTCTTATTAATAATTTTCTATAAGAGTAGATGGCACTGTTGGAGATTGAAACAGTATTTATATGCAATGCTTCCAGGTATGGTTTCAAAGTAATTATATTGACCTTTACTCATCAGGGTAATTCAAAACCGACAGCTGTCAGCCTGCTTCGGCTGAAGGTATTTGGCATATTTTGACAAGCGATTTGGGATTTTTGGTCCACCAGGACCTGGCAACCCCGTATTGTATATGTGCTTGGCCTTGGCGCCTAACTTCTGTTGACTTATTAGCTTGCATCAGTGCTGCGAAATTTGTAAATTGTAGTGGGCATTTGGAGTGTAAAGCATAGGCGTTGTCTGGCAGTTGTAAAAAGAATTTCAAGTGCATATTTGCACGATACTCTCCTTATTGCAGCATCAAGCCTGGAACCAACTATTAACCTGCAACTATTATGTAACAAAAGAAGTAGATTCACAAATCACATTGCAAGCATGTTAACGAGCAAATAAAATAAATAGAAAAATACAAAAGTGACTAGTGTTATAGGTGTTGTATTTTTTTTGTTTTCGATACACAAAATATCCGGCCCGAGGACGCTGGCAAGATCGCGAATTTGGCCCAGCATCCAAAAAGTTTGGGGACCGCTGGTCTATATGAATTGAATAGACAGTCACAGCCCAGTCGACGAGGCTGGGACGTGCAGGACCTCCCTTTGTTTTTTGCTGAGAATTTGGCACTGCCGGCATCTTCGCAACGGCGTATCTAACATACACTTGATCGGTTTACAGCTGCGTGCGACCAAACGGGAATGAAAATTAGCACTAAAACGACAAATGAAACAGAAGATTTCAAATTCATCAATGAAAGATTTCAAGGTCATTCTGACATGGGCAGCGGTGCTTTCCGACAAAAAACGCGGAGGTTAGCGCTCAATACTCAATCAATACCTCCGCGACAAACAAAACCGTTTGTCTTATGGTAGAAAAAGAATCTATTTTTGATTCACATACGAATTGGATTTTACATTACATCAGCAAAAAGCAAGAGAAATGTGACACAATCCTCCGCCCAAATAAAGCGAGGAGACCATCCGCCTCTACAGCACCGCAGGATATAAATGACTGGGAGCAGGTTTTCAAAGGTTAAAAATGTGAATTTTTTAATATTTTTGTTTTCCTAGCATTGACTGTGTCCAAGTACAAGGAGAAACTTCCCTAAAGAATCGCGCTATTCAGATGAAATGGTTGCAGTCTCTCAAAATGTCTTAAAGGTCACCAAAGTCAAACCTTAAAAAACCTGCCCACTGATGCAGCAATACTTACTTTTTTCTCGAAGCCACCAATTAGTACATTGGTTACTGGTCGCAATGAACATTGGGTAGTTTCTTTTTTTCCCTAAAATTGAGATTAGGCAGGTAGACGAAAACTTTAAATTATTGAAGTACTAAAGTAATCTCAACGATTCGGCTCTATCTCAAAAGCCTTTTACATCTTCTTACAGTTCCGGTTGGTTGCAGACCCTGATTTTAGCACATGCTCGGATATATTTTGTACAGCATATCAAGTACAAAGACGGAATAGCAGGTCATCCACAGTGGATATTGAGGTCTTCTATTTTAGGAGAGCTAATAAATAGTTTTGATAAAAGTAGAAATGCACACTGTTCCTTCCATAGCTGACAGATGACGTTTAATAATTTTCCTCTTTACTAAATATTGTGCTCTTATTTTCACAAAAAAGATATTCTAAATCCGTACCTGCAGGTTTTTACTGTAAATACAATGTGATTTAGGCGCTTTTGGTTGCAGCTTCGTTGTCCAGATTTGTTAAACTTTAATGCACAACCAAAAATTATGTTTTGTTAGTGCAGTTTAGAAAAAAAAAATTTTTTAATTCGAATTTATGGTGACGACAGTTAGCGGCAGGCCGAAGCCTGAAGGCCGAAGGCGGACACTTTACCACTGAGCTAATGCCGCCCCCCCAAAATTTTTTTTCTATTTCAAGGTTCAAGCAACAATTAGGGTGCATGAATATGATGGATTAATTTTAGTATGCTTCTGAAACTGCGTCAAGACCGGCTTAATCCAATTGTTTCCATAAACAGTGATGTCGGTTTCAAGTTGGTGTATGCACCCAGTTCAGCAGCTTTCAACCAATTAATCGCATTCACGTTCCAACTTCGCTTCCTGATTAAATAGATAAAAAACTAGCAATGCAGGTCTTTGTGTAAAAGTAAACAAAGAACTGTGTCGATTGCCCAGAAGTGATTCAGTCGATTCGGCATGGAGAACGCTGCCGCACCGTTTAGTTGAAAAAGCTGTTTGAAAAGGGGGGTGCTCACTTTAAAAGGTTTTCGGCTCAACGTCTACTATATATCCAGCTGCTGTACATTGAAGATGCAAAAAAATCACAAGACCGTTGTTTGCCTTACCCGCCATCCGGTGGCAGTTCGTCGCTGCCGTCTTCACAGTCACGTACACCGTCACAAAACTTGTCCATTGCCAAACATTTGCCGGATGTAACACAATGGAAAGTTTGGGAACACATTGATCTACATTCGTCGGTGGAATCGCCGCAATCATCATGACCATCGCAGGCTTGCTGCAACACAACTTGCCAAGTTTAAGAGTTATGTGAGGATTGGCGATAAAGAGCTATTTGTAAAGTTCTGACCGCAAAAGAAAGTCGGTATTAGTTCAACGCTTTGACATTTAACACAGTGAACCTTCACAGATGCTGATTCTTCAGAAGAGTGCATGGAGTAAAAGTTAATAGCTGATGCAGGGACACTGGAGCAGCAGCCGGGCAAGGAGGCAGTGAAAGAGTTGAGGATAATGGAAACTTACGAAAAACAAAAAAATCGTTACCAATCATACTTATTTCCGTTCATCAACAATCTTGACCTCAAAAATAAAAACAGGGATTACAGAAAACCATTGCGAATTTTCGTGCATGAATAACAGCAATGAATTTGTTTCAAGTTGATTTGATAAACCATGAAATTACCTGCGATGGTGTCGTGAAAGGGCACCTCCGGCCCCGCTCCCCTTTTTGAAAGGGCAGGGGGGTAAATGCTCCGTTTTCCGGCGTCCCTGAGTTGATGTCATACCATTTATTTACCAACAAGCTAGCTCTTAAAGCAAAAAAATTCTTAGGAGTATTGTGGTTTTTGATGCTTGGGAACTGTTTACAAATTAAGAAAAAATCAACAAGAGGTAGGCTACAATCCCAGCATTGCAAAATTATCAACAAAAAAAAAGTGTCATACAAAAAAAGTGTCATTGCAAAATTATCAGTGGTCAACATACAGTAAATTTAAGGTAAAGCAGGGTTTTTTTAAGGCGTTTTAGGGACCCGATTCCGGTCCCTAGAATTTAAAATCGGGTCCCTAAAATCAGAGAAATTATCATCGGGTCCCTAAAATCAGAGAAAATCGGGTCCCTAGAATCAGAGAAATCGGGTCCGTCCCTACAGATTCGAACCGGGTTCCTAACATTTTCCTTAAAAAAACATGGGTAAAGTGTAAGATGGTTCATTTTTTCGGAAAGCGACTAACAAGATTTAGGATAGAAAAAAGAGCCTTAACGTGATTATGACTTTTTGTGCAATTTTTTTACATTGAAGGAAGAGTCGCCTGAAATTTGAAAAGTTGGCTTTGGTGAACAAATAAACTGAGTATGAATCCCACAAAAGAAAACAGCATTTCAAACATCCGCAAAACTTTGTGTACATTCTGTCAAATCGATTTAAGAAATTGCATCCACTTAAACTACATTTCATGTGAAACAAAGCAAACAGTTGCAAATCTGGAAGTAGCGCTCTTTGTGCGAGAGCGTTTACTTCAACCGCCACGGCAAGAAGCAAAATTCAAGCTTTGGCATGACCCCAGTTGCCGCCATCCAAAATCAAATCACAATAAAAATTCAGGAGGTTGTTTTCTAGTTTATTCTGGAAATGCTAACTTCCAATTTAATTTAATTAATTTAATTTATTTGTTTATGAGCAGACACGAAGTCCATAGTATGAGCACACACACTCTGCAGAACGCAGGTTGATAAAAACAGACAAAACAGAACGTAGTACAAGGCATTGAAGCCAGCGGAATCACAGGGTTACAGACACTTTTTGCAACTGCACTGAAGACAGAACCATAGGGTTGAGGAACAGTACTTATCTACTGGTACAATCACTGCCGAATAGATCATGAAAAGAAGCGTTTCTGGAATAATCTGAAATCTTACATTGTGTGCCTTTGCAAGTCACTGGCACATCAGCTTGTGGCCACAAGAGCAAGGGCCTGATTAAAGCAACTTCGTTTCAATGCAGCAAAAATGGTGAAACGCCCTGCAGTTGAGAACCCGAGACAATTGTCACTGCACAGAGGCATTAAAAAAATCTACAGGGAGCAGTTGCCCACCAGAAACTTTGTTTGATACAATTCATTCCCCATTCAGATACATTTTTGAGCGCTTACAGAAGATTTGCTTCTCCATAACTAAAAATCGTTGGCTCAGTGTTTGCGCAATCATGGTCACTCGACCGTATAATGGCCAGTGACGCAGTGCATAAAGTTTCCCAAGAAAGCCAACAATGTACGTCGGTGGAAAACAAAGAAGATAAGAGCTGTGCCAAGGCACCAGCACTTCGGACATGCCGCAACTGAATACGGATCTATACGTGCAAAGTTCTGGAGTCAGAAACACTGGTGGTCGACGTCGCGACCAGTGATTAACCTGACGTTATTTGGTTTAATAAATTCAAAACGCAAAGCATGCATTAAACCTGAGTCACTGGCAAGTTTGAGGTAATTCCGCTGTTTTGCTTATAAACTTTGCAAATTTCTGGGAAGATGCTGAACAAAAGTGCAATTCGGGTTATGCACAAAAGCGAAACATTTGTTCATCCATTACTTTTGAAAATTTTCGCTGGTGTTACTAACTACAAAAGGGCAGTTCAAACGAATCATGGCTTTCAGATCTCATTTATTACCATGGGAGAAGTGCTTTTGGTGCAACTTTTGCTTGTATATCTTCAACCCAGCAAAAGAGTAGGCCAGTCTTTCACTGGATTCAAACATTTCATTGGTTTCCCACAAATCCTGCAACCCAGTGTCACACTACCTTTGCTTCATCGCTTCATTGCGGTTTCTACTGCCAGACCCAAAAGCGATTGATTATAAAGCGATTGATTATAATAACCGCGCTTAATGTCTCATCTAGAGCCGCTGCTAAACTGACCATCATCAGACAATTTTGCACCACGTTGTAATGCGACATCCGGCTATCGGTGGTAAAGCCAGTTTGTATGTCGTAAAAGCATCATTACAAGTACAACAAAAAGCTTTCCTGATCATATAAAACGACTCAGCCAACACAGTCCCGCTAGCTCTTTTTTAATTGCGTTCAACAGACTTCTAAAAGATAAATGTCATTGATAAAACATAAATGTTAATGACACGCAAATGTCATTGTTTCTTTGCAACGCACTCACTTTTTTACAGCAATCAATTTCTAATCATTTTTCTTCGTTAAGCTGCAATTGATGTTCAGTTCATGACTATGCTCAGTCCTAACGTTTTGGCGACGTTACATAGGGATGTTATATCCAACAAAATCAAAAGAAGAATAACACTGGCAGATGGTTTTCTTCCTACGCCAACCATGTAATGATGGAACTACGAAACGTCTCTAAAAGCAAATGCTCCTGTGACAACGCGTTGAGAAGATGCGGCAAACAGGATTCGCACCGCGTTGGTTCTTAATTTTGACGAATGTTAACAGCTTTATGAATCATGATCAATCGGCTGGTTAACGCCTCAGCAAATTTGTCTGAGAAACGCTACCATAACAGAATTACACATCAGTAAAACTAAGGCTTACGAAAGTCTTCAGAGGGTGCCACGTCAAAAGTAGGTTACTATCAGGAGAGTCAATCGCTATAGCGAAATGCTCGTTTTGTTGCATTTCTTCAACTCCCCCCGAACGCAGGTTCTTCTCGTCACAAACAATTGTGTCGCCATTCTCTTCAACGCATTTTCTACATCTTTAGGGACGATCATGGCGTGGATTTTGTTGTTTTTCATTCATTTTCATGACTGTTTTTCCTCTAGGAAGGGTCATGGGGCCAGCAGCCCTATAGAGGATTCGAAGTACCTCACGATCAACAGCATTCTCAGATAGTTCTGCTGGCTCCACACTAAGACGGAACCAAGCAAGGTCGGAGATGTAGTCACTGCAGCGTGGGTCTTGTTGTTATTTATAAAATCGAAAAGCCTTTTTTGGTGTTACAGTTGGCAACAGGCCCTAGCCAGGTTTTAAAATATGGGGGGGCAAAATACATTTTTAAGGGGACAATATTTTTGTTTTTACTATTTGTTTAAAATAATTTTTCCGGGCACAACATTTGGGCGGCACAAAAAATTTAGGGGTACTGGGCCCGAATTTCTCCTGTGGCTACGGGCCTAAATATCCTAATTTAACCCATTCGTGTCTATTAAAACTTTCGCTTTTGCTAGAGAAAATGTAAACAGGTTAAAATAGGATAGAAGCACTTGAGCTGTGCAACTGTTTGTACGTTTTGATAAAAGATGTTTGATACATTTTTTTGGGAAGCCTCTTGAACTTTGTCAGTTCTGTTAAAGGTTACGAAACTTAAAAAGTGATAAAGCAGAAAAGCTGCTCAGTATGCAAATATTGCCGCGAAACAGTGGTGTAGGAGATGGGAGTGCAGGGGTGCAAGCGCACCCCCAAACGTTCTGATTTGTTGAAAACCCGAGCAAAATTCCTGAAAATATGAGCAAGATCCTTGAAAATCTGAGAAAAAACGGCGCCCAACGTTGCTTGACTTCAAAACATGGTGCCCAAACGTTTGCACAAAAACCCATGAAGACCTTTTGTTGGAGGTCACACCAAAAAAGGGTCCTTTATAAGGGATAAAAATTGTTGGCAAAAGTCGCACAAAAAACTTTTTGGGCAAGTTTGGGGAAATTCGAGCAAAAAATCTTCGCACCCCGAAATATTTGCCTGCTCCTGCACCTATGCTGCGAAACAACCGATTTATGCAAAAAATAATTTTTTGAATGAAGGCAAACAGGCACAAAATTAAGTAATTTGAAAAAGTATAGGTATTATATAAAACAGTGCTACTAAAGACTCAAAACGATGGACGGTGCAAACCTTCAACATCTACTGCGCTTTCCCCTTAAAAAGCGACAAACAAGTCAATGTGACAATAGAAGCTATCGTCAACCGCCTTATTTACACCAGCGTCTGCTGGCTGACGTTTCAGCTTGCTTGTCGCGTGCCTGCCAGTCTACGACGATCACTTTATACGCTGCTCGTGGATACTAATATTGACAATCAATATCTAACGTACACATGGCATTTATCCGATCTTCACTAAAGGTTTTTTAAGCCATTCCTATGAACGAAACGTGATTCCATCCTGGACGCCTTTGGCTGAAGTGTAATAATTGGTCACTGTTTTTGACAATGTGTTGGCGAATTCGGTTTGTAAATGACTTTGCACGGAATGATGAGTTGCCAAGACAACTTCTCCATACCTGGTAACTGAAGCAGTTTCCATTTGAGCAAAAAAAGTAAGGCCACGATTCATTTTTGCATTTTCTGAAAGAGGTTGTTGCCACGTCACTCCAACTGTAGTTTCCGCTGCCTCTTGCTGCATCAGTTTTCGTGTTGCTGTTTCCATCAACTGTCATTGCGACGAATGATGAAAAGCAAAAATAGAAGATCGTCTTGGTGCAGCGGAAAAAGCACATAAACAACGGTAACTAGAAGTTACAAATTTCAGCAATGCAGAGTAAGCAACGTTCCAATTAACGATCACGAGAATTTAATCAAATCACGATAATCACGATTGTGAATACTTTAGCGGACTGTACTGCCAATGCTAGTCTGTTAGTTTTCTAACTACATTGTTCAGCTTCTTACCGTGAACAACGGGAAACAATTACAAAGGATTAGTGCTTCACGAGAGGAAGAACATATTGGGCAGCCAACGGGAAAGTGAATTGTTTTAAGCGTTTAAACGTTTGGGGAAACATCGGAGAAAACTGAAAGATGTGAAACACATTTTTTTAAACCGAACTACACGGACTTTTTCCTATAGTAAATACTTTTTCCTTTTGCAAGTCTATTTTCCTTTCGCAAGATCTACTGTACATAACTATGTGTGCTGATCACATTCTGACAAATGTTAGATTTTAGCAGTTGTATGCGGGTCACAGTAACGGATACTGGATTGACAAAAGAGGAAATTTCATGCGCGCGACATATCGTAAAGGCGGACATAGCAAAGCGGGTTTGCTGTAGGAGACGAGCAAACTATATCGACTGACTGAAATATCCAAGCATTGCTTGAGCTGGGAAGAGGCATCATTGTGTGGACTCGGAAAATGTTCCAACAGTTTTAGTGTCAAAGAATCAAGTACTGATCGTGGTGCAGTATAACATCACTTATGGTGGGCTACAAACTAGTTTTATTACAAAGCTTAAGAAATCCAATGATTGCGAGATAACCATGGCAGTGAAAATGGTATGCGAAGAGTATTGTCAAATTTTACTCCCGGTATTAGTAACAAAAACTTGGGACCGTCGGTTTGATTGTCCAGACTGTATGCTACGATTAATTTCAAATCTCAAAATATCCACAACGTTCGATGCATTCCTTAGAAAAAGAAAAACACATCGTATATTTCTCATAACATATTCCGAATGTTTAACCAGTGTTTAATCAAAATTTTCCGTACAATCACCAAAAGGCCTAGTTTGGCGACATCACTGCTTTGAAGATGTTTGAGTTGATTAGTAAAAACCAGTTTATCGGTCGTTGTCATCAACACTTGATGATGCAGTAACGTGTTTCTTTAAAACTGACCATAATTGCCATGACAAGTATGTTCTGCAAAGGACTCTGTGATGCAGTTGGCATATACTCGTTTTTCATTAAAACCTCAAACGGCAGTGCATTTCTGACATCTATGGAACATAAAGCTTTTAAATGATATCTGAGGTGTGAAGTTGACCATGTAAATTGTTCGTGAATTTCTTCTTTAGCAAGCCATTATCCACCAAATACTTGCTTTCCTTGCACTGAATGCAACAAGGCAATGAGCAAGTCATCCGTAATCTCTTAAACATTCCTTCTGCGATTAACTGGCAAAACATAAAAATTGGACTTGACGGTTTGACGGAGATACCATGACAACTGAGGCTTTCAGTATTTGCCGACTCTTCTCTATTAAATTTAAGCGATGACATCAATCAATTTACGACAGCTTTTGTCTGTTCTTCACCGACCACCAACACCGAGATTCCATTTCTTTCTACTTGCTCAGGTTTTTCAAACATTAAACGCAGAATGTATTTTCTGTGCAAATATATGCAACTTCTTGTGGTTTGCCTGCACTTCTTTTATCTTAAGCGCGTAAATTTGAGCCTACTCACACGGCGCATTGCTTAAAGCCGGGGGGATCGTTGAGGTGAGTGTTTGGTTAAAAACAAATAACCAAAATTTTACGTGGTACACACTTTCAGTATTAATCTTAACTCTACTTAAAATGCCACAGTGTTATCTCGTTAAATTTCCGAGTGCAGTTATTTCGATTGTCCACAAGGCTTGAAGTGTTAGTAGATCAACTTAAAGATCTTTACAAATTCTTATGCCCAAATAAACGCATTCTTAAAACAAGGTTTCAGCAAATAACGTAAGAAAAATGAATAAAAATGATTTTGCTGAGGCAAACATCTAGTGAAACTTTAAACAGTGTTCTCTGTTGGCGACAAAACGTTCTTAATTTTTAATGCATGGCAATTTGCTCATGTATAAAAAACAGCTTTCCTCAACTTCAGCTCGTGCATGTATTGTGTAACTATCCAAAAAGTCTCCACGAATAACCGTGTCTTCTCTTAAGTAACTACTGTCTTTCAAAGCTTAAGAAGAAATACTTTAGAGCAGAATCCTGCAAAACTTTGAGGAAAAAATACGTGTATTCTGTTAACACTTGCACTGAACGTTGTCCAAAAAAATGCCGAGAATTTAAAACGCTCTTCTTGCCTTGTTTGTTTTATGTTGGCGGTCAATAGTTTTTTTCAATTTTGCGGATAATATTACAGCGCATGCCCAATGAAACGTGCAGTTTTTGCATTTCTACTGCACTTGTGCGCTCTCAAAATCCGTTTCTCTAATCAAAAGCGAATTGCGCCTGAAACAATCGCGAAACCGAAAGTAAATTTTATCAGCATTTTGACGACCGCCGAGCTATAAAATCTTGAACGCAAGAAGGCGGTCATCAAAGGCTGGACGAACGGTGGGCGATTTTTACGTCTCCGCTTGCGTACAGTTTTCTTCAAAGGTGAGGTTTTGCTCATTTGCGCGTGTCTTTTCTAGAACCTCACTTTACTCAATTTTTTACGGCAGATATGGTGAAGATCATTTACCTGAAAAAGCAGTAATTCGTCTTTCTAAAGAAGGCTCTAGCGCTCAGTGGCGTAGCCAGTCCAAAATTTAAGGGGCGCCAATATGATTGATTTTAGACGAGCAACAATATTTTGTCTGGAACGCCGCTTCCCAAAGCACAAAATGACTAGATATGCTAAAAATTTGGGGGCCATGGCCCGCTGGCCCCCATCCTGGCTACGCCTATGCTAGCGCTTTCGAATTAACGCAACATTCCACAATATATCTGCTTTATCTGCCGCAGTTTGGCAACCAGAGACTGCTTTCGCTTAAACGCGTTGCATTTCAAACTCATTGCACCGAATCTTGATCGAATAAAATTTTGCTTGTTTGATCTATATCACCAAATGTAATGTTAATAGATCACCTTTATTTGTGAACTAATGGTGTGAAGTTTATCACAGTATTATTTGAAAAAGTACATATGTCAACCGAAGGCCCTTTCCTGCGTGCCAGATCTTTCAATGAACTGTGAAATTTAATCATGGAACTCCACATTCCCATCCCACTTCATGGGGACAATATGTTGAACGGTTACTTGTCCTTATTCTTCACTTACAAATCAGCTCTACGTGTGCAATGGGACCAATGATGACACTTTTTTGAGAAAAGTCTGTAACCGTCCGTTAGCAATCGCTTCCTCTGGAAGTAGGCATCAGTCTGCGAAATGTGCTCGTGGATGATTTGCAGCAACTGCCATTTCAACGAATAGCCAAATGCACCAGTGCACGACGCAAACGTCGGGTCTTGTACTGTACTTTATCACTTGATCAGTTTCTTTTTAACACAGTTTTACCACAACAAGCTAATGCCTAGAAAGCGGTAAATTGCTAATCCCTGTACGGCAAAAGGCTGTCGCCTAAGGCAAAAACCTTGGCGTAGCTAGAGCAGCTGGAAAATATTCAAGATCCTTAACTCAATAAACCAATTTTAAAAAGTTTCTGCTTGCACAAAATGTTGCCAAATTATCATGAATTTAGTGTTTTTAAAACTTTTGAAGTTCAGTCCTAGACGGCAAAGGGTATGCTTACTATGCGTTCTGACATAAGTAATACTCAAGCAACAATGTTCCATCGTTGCTCCTGGCAGTGAGATAAAATGAGGAATTCGAATGTGCCATGACCTCACCTTTACGCCCTTTATGTCACCCGCTCCTAGATATTGACACGTCTCCGCTGTAGCAACACATTAATGGTTTGGTAAATGCTGTTGTGATTCATCAAAACAAGATACTTCTTTTGAGAGAGCAAGCGCTCTATCTTTAACAGCGTGGCCGTGTTCTTTACACTTCAAGAAAGAGAAGGGAATAAGCTTATATTCTCAAAGCAGGCAAGGTTGAATGGAAAGCCCAAAACAAAGGCGCAGGAAATGTAGTACAAAACAATTCAAAGCTTGAGCAGACTATTTAATTCGAAAGAAGCAACCCAAAGCGCAGGCTGTTTCATGTGGCGACGCCTACCTTCTGTCAACATGTAAGAAAATGACTCAACCACTGAAAGAAATTTAATGCGATTGTTATCGATTTTTAAAGACGTCCCGCAAACCTACGTATCTTCATGAGCCAGAGCTCTTGGAAACCACAAACAAATGGCATGTGGTGAAGACAAAATTTTAACGCATCAGGATTGTTACAAGGGAAACGAAAAACAAATATCTACATTTCTTCCCATTTGCTTCTTTCATTCCAATGAATCTCAATCTGTCCTAGACACATTGCTAAGATCATAAATTCAACTCCTTAGCAAGGAAACGTCGTTCATTTTGCTCATTTTCTCTTTCAGCGATAAGTGTTTATTAAATATCTTATAGATTAAGCTACAAGCTGCTGTTTATATTGATAAAGTTAATTTCAAAAAATTATATATCTTGCCAGTATAATATTGCGTATTGACAAGGTTGATCATCAGAAGCGCTTTTAACAAACTGTTATTTCGGCTCCAGTCGTGCTCAACATTATGGTCATTAAAATTAATGAATACATGTACAGAGTATATTCTTAAATTATTTACATATTCATTTATTAAAATGCGTTTATAAATACATTTACAGAGTGTTGCAAAGCATTTGCTATCGTTTGAGATGTATATATCCTTACGGATCAAGTCAAGTAGTTGTTACGTACCACACCACGTAACAACTACTTGACTTGATCCAACTACTTGACTTGATCCTTGTTGTTACGTACCACACCAAAACATAATACAGAAAAAACTACTGTTGCTCAAAATAGTATTGTATTGAATTGTTTTAAGTATATTTTGAATTGTTACGAAACAGATGTAAACTCCATGTCTTACCGTTATGCATCAGCGTGAATATTGTCAATATGGCGCCTGAATGCAAGAATTTCCATTGCCAAGCCATACCTAAGTTACAACGTTTTCTGTAACAGAAATTAGTGTCATACAATGTTACCAAAGCAGTATGTTTTTTAAATAAGCCCCTTAACCATGCGCGTTGTGATTGAATGTTAACTCATTTTATATAAATCTAAAGCAACGTCATAATTTCTTCAATCTTCCAGAGCGTCAGTTAAACGCAGACTGGCAAGTATATTACAAAAAATTTGAGAAAACTTTCTTTAAAAATTCTAAGCAGAACACCTCTTCGTGTTTTTGAAACAAACTGTACCTTGTCGTTTTTCTTGCACCAGTTACGCGAAATTAAGGGAGGAACCGTTCTTACCTTCATACTTAAACAGTTCGCTTGCTTTGCAAAATGCCCAACCTTATGAAAATGTTTAAGAATAAATATGTTCAGGCGTGGTGTGCAGCCACTTTTCACTTAACAAACAAACAAGCCTTTTCGTAAATCGTTGCGTCATGCACTCGCGTATTGCCGGGAGCGCCCGAGCTTCCGGGGGAAGAACCTCTTGAGATAGAAATCTATTTCAGTTGCGCAAGCGAGATAAAATTTTCCAGTCGTGCTGCTTGCGCGCAAGTAAAAAGAGCTGTGGTAACAACTGATTCGTTCACGTACACCGCGCAAATGTCTCGGGCTTAACTTGAATAGCAGTAAAACTCTCGTTAACTGAGATCTGTGTGCTTTATTATTATAGCAGACGTGCAACGAATTTCCGAGGAATTCACATAACAGTGTTATTTAATTTTTAACTACATCTGCCTAATCGATTGGTTTAGCGAAGCTCTGAAAAAGGAAAGATCAACTTAAATGAAAACCACGGTTTGTATTTAAAATATTTGTAAGACACTTAAATCTCGAATAAAAGGATGAGCACAGTTCAATAGGTTCAAAACGAAAGATGGGATCACTTTCGAATTTGTACAATAGCTGAATTACTTCATGAGAGTGTGCAAAAAGAGTGATCCATCTGGCGTTGACAAACTCTGTCAAGTCTGTCGTTACCCTGTTGTGCCAAACGTCAAGTTTCACAGGAAACTAAGTTCCTATGTAGGGTTGCCGTCTTATTCGAAAAAATAATCGTTTCATTTGTTCACTTTCGCGGGGCAAGAGATACATTTCCACGGTGCTGCTATAGCGTAAGGTCTACCGCCATATGTCGCCTACCCAGATGCAGCCTGTGAGGTTACGGCGTGACCTGCCCATATAAAAGGAAGCAAATGGAGCTCCTAAATCAGATTCATCCTCGGCCAAAAATACAATCCATGGGCGTAGAATTGATGATGGGCCTTGTGTTTTTGATCTTAAACAAGTCTCAACCTAAAACCCTAAACCTAAAACCTTAAACCTAAAACCCTAAACCTAAAACCCTAAACCTAGAACCCTAAACCTGAAACGCTAAACCTAAAACCCTAAACCTAAAATCCTAAACCTAAAACCCTAAACCTAAAACCCCAAACCTAAAACCCTAAACCTAAAACCTTAAGCCTTAAATCGTGTTCAACCTTGCTTCCTATAATGCAGCGGTAGACCTCACGCTTTTGTACTAACGGAGGTAGATCTCACGCTATAGTGTGGCAGACCTCACGCTATGGTAGCACCCATGTCCAGTAATAAAGAGCTGTGTTGTGAGTTTTCTACCGACTTTCACCTACACTACTCATGATAAGGAAAAGTGTTCAGTGATCAGATGCAAGAAGATGCCCTGTTTCACCAAAAGTCAGTACTAAGGAGCAATTCATACAGAAGAAAAAAGAAAATGGCACCTCCACAATCCACATCACATGCACCTTTCACCGAGTGACTTAACGTTAGCTTGCGCAGGAATTTTAAGCCGGAAGTCACTCGCCAGTCGGATTGGAATTCTTGAGTTCCTTCAAATTTCAGTAGAAGGAAGTAAACTTTAAAGCTCGCCTCGGACTTCAGGAATGAACGTAGTTTGTGTAAATCATGATGAGCTGCAAGTTTTTAAAAACTTTTTCGAGCTCACCACACTGTGTTCGAGTCTGCGCTGTTGGCACGATTAATGCTGGTCACCACCTCGGTTGCCTTAATACAAGAGCCTGGAGTTGGTGAGGATAACATCACTCTTTGCAAGGGCTAATCTAGGTTTTATCTCAAAAGCAAGCATTTTGAATGACTGGATTGTTTTTTTAGCTTCTGTGTCGTTGGTCGGTGTTCCCCACCTTTTCTTACTTCTACCTGCTTATGTGTTTGTCTTCGCATGCATTTGAATTTGATCACAACAGAAATAAGCTGAAATTAGCTGAAACAAATGCATAGCTGACAAGAAAAAATGTCAATAACTTGCAAAAGAAGCAAAGCGGGTATATTTAACATCAGCAATTTCTTCTCAGCAAATGGGAATGCAATTTTTGCCCTGATCTTCCCGGCAAGGCTTCATGCATTACTTATATAAGGTCTGACCAATAGCATTTAAATTTTTTTTAATTGCCTGAAATTTTTACCAAATTTTTGTGTCAATTTGTTGTCTACTTTAAGCAACCTTATTGTTCCACTCCGTTGATCTCTCCGCATCAGAATGACAGAAATTTGCCACTTGATCTTAACTCTTCCACTTGGTTGTTTTGTGCAAATCTACACCTATAGCTCGATCTCGATACTCCCGACAAAACGGTTTTAGGCAGTTTCAAGCAGCATTTTTTGAATTGGAGACGCATTTGTGGCAACCTTTTCATTGCACTTCATAGATAAAGCATCGTGTCGCTTCGGATCCTTCGAACGAACGATTAATGCTGCTTTTTTCAAGTGCAGGTCTTTATGTTTCTCAGACCGGGAGAGATCCATTCAAGGTACGACTATTAAAAGTTTTACGTTTGCTGTAAACTTTCGAGGAATCAGCCGAATGGACTCCGCCTTCATTTTTTTGCGATGATTCAAACTTGCACATATGTGTATTCAAGCATGGGCGTTGGAAGGGGGGTGCAGGGGGTCCCTGACCCCTCTAGATTTTGAAAATTTTAGCAAAAAATGTTGTTTTCTTAGTTTCGAGTGGAAAAAAACAAATTTCACTACTTTTGGCTCTCACGTAGAAGACTTTTGGAAAAATCCATCGGTGCCCGCCTGGAAAAAATCCTTCCGACGCCCATGTATTCAAGTAGCTATTCTCCACAGAAGTGAAGAGTATGAATCAATCAGCAAATTTTTGATAGGAAGTCAATTTCACGTAAGGCTACGCATCGTCAGTTCTGCAATCTCATTCTAATAGAATCTTATTCAAAGGTCCTTATTCAAAAGGCACAACAAAAACGTTGTTTTCGACTACTGAAGAGCTGTTGCGACGAAGAAATCTATTGAGCCTTGGACAGCAAACGTATAAACGAACAGAATTACGTGCAGTGAAGTGAGTAGCAAATTTGCTACAACTTCGTGAGTTTGGTGTAATGCTATGCGAATTAATGAATTGTCGCACTTTTAGAATGATCAATTTTGTAACCTGTTTTTCTGATCTCAGGGGAAAAATTTTTCAAGTCTAATGCAAACGCAAAGATTTTATCAACAAAAAAGGTTATAAAAAGCAGTAAACTTTATGACTAACGTTAGGTTGACATTTTCGCTAGGTGCATTTAATCTCTCTAGCGCAGTGCTGCCTGTGATGCCATCGAAAACAAAATGATATTACTGCGCTGAAGCAAAAGATATTTGCAAGTATAGCCAGATTGAAGGCGATATGATTATACGTTTAATGCCAAACCTTTGGAGTTTGCAGCAGTTGAAAAAATTGATTCTACATCGGACTGACTGCACAGGATTATTTCATTTAGTGGTGCTTTTCCGTTATAAATTTTTCAGCAATGCACATTATGTATTAGGCCTCTAGTATATCTCTCGCGGTTTTCATCAACAGAGAGCAAACGTTGTCGTTTTTTGTTGACAAACAGGTATAATTTTTCAGAAACAGTTTGCACGCAAATTTCAGAGTTTTTGAAATTATTTTTACAATTCATTTCCAACTTAATTCTATCGCTCATTTTCTTCTCGTAGGCGGTTCCTTTGCTTTACATGGTTGCATTTTGAACGTCTATTACCCCGTAAAAGCAACCATATGCCAGAAATGTATTGGCTGTCACGGAATGTATCGAAATGTTTTTATACTATTTTTACTCAGGTTACATGACCAAATCACGCAACGTAAATAAACTCACAAGCTGATTCTGATCTAATTACAGTGGCGTATCTTGCTAAACTGATGAAATCGCACTCCTGATGTGCCTCCACGGTAGCGATTTTCGCACAGTTCTGTCCAGCCACTTCGACTTACTGTTATCACTAGAAAAGCAATGGGTCAATGTAAGTGCAAGAATCACCGTCTCCGAGATGCCACAGCATAGGTCTAAAGCACAAACTGCGTATTAAAGGCGCTTACCAGTCACGCGGCCTCGGCTTGATTGACGCCATTCGCCATCGTTTCAAGCACTTGAATGTGGTAAACCTTTTTTCTCGCAGCATCCAAGTGGTGTTTTACGCCCGTCAATGGCTGGGCATAAACGCTGAGAAACCGCCGGCCCGTGGCTTTACGTTGGGTTATTTGGCTAATTGACGTTTAAATTTTACAAAGTACTTCCTGCAGTGGTTGATAGCGCCTAGCATCTTTTGCCGCTGAAAATAAATTATTCGTTTCATAACCAGTTTGCAACAAAACCTATTTGCATCTGTCACGACAAAGTTTAACACGCCGTTGTAAGTAAAGATATTGCTTTTTCACTTCCAAAAGCCTTTGCAAGTTTTAGTTTTTTCAGTTATAAGGAGTAAAAATAGTACAAAAATGTTTCAGTTATTGATAATATCTGATTATTTTGGAACAAATGAGCCACGGCCTTCGAGATACGATGGGGTTCAGCGCCTTTACCAACTTGAGTTGTGGATGGTCCATGTCCACCGATTTGCAGAAGAGTTTCATGGGCAAAAGTGACAACTACAACCAGCACAAATTTAGGCTTCGTTCTACCTTCAAATTGCTGACAACATGATGATAAAATTTTAACAATGATTTCTGAGGTTACACAGACCGCGGACACTTGTATACGCACTATGAATTAGCTCAGCCGACGTTAGTTATTTTCCTTAAGATAGCAAAACCAGGGTCGTTCTGATAAGGTACTAGAAAAAGTATAAATACAGCTTACTAAAAAATACTTCTTATGAAATACTGTATTACTGTGTTTCTGATACAGAACTGCAAAACTTTGTATGACAATGTTTTAACATGCACAAGTACGTGTGAATCTTCTGCACAGAAGAGAGCATTACCATCAAGTCTCTTCGGATTTGTTTGACCAACGTAGTGCTGATTTGGCAGTAACACACAAAATCGCTTGTGGTAGGGTGCTTCAGACTTCACACATAATATTTCCAAACATATAAAGAACCCTTGAATATTACAGACGTATGTTCGGAACTTGAATAAAAATAAAGAATTGGTCTGTTCTACAATCAGAATTCCTCAAAATTTTGCTCTATGATTCTGCATAGACCTAACTCATGCCACCGTTATACTTACAGTTTACAATCTCTTCGATTAGGCCGAGTCATAATAGGAGAGGAAAGGCATTTCTGAGAGGTGGGGGAGGGTGGAACGTTTATAATTTGCTCAGCTGGACCCCCATACATGGACGCATATACTTTTGGGAAAATAATTTTTTGACAATTTTTACAATTTTTTGGACAATACTTCTGCAAGTTTTTATACAATTTTTCGTTTACGCCAGGGGTTCTTAACCTGGGGTCCGTGAAGTCCTTAGGGGGTCTATGGATCGCCTTGGGCTTTTAGGAGGTCCGTCCACCAAAATCCAATTAAGAAATCCGCTAGTTTTATCTGCCCATTAGGGCCATTATTCAGCTTAATCGAACCACCAGCTGTAGTCTGATATGTCCATGTTGTTGCAAGTCAACTTACCTTTTTTTGTTTGATTTTAGTGATGGCCGTTGGCGAGAAGCCGAATCCTGAGCTTTGCTTCTTGTCCGGGCGGCTAAGGTGCTCACCATCAGAAGTGACGAAGTCTAATTTCTCAGTAATCGAAAAAACTTTGACAAAATGAAGGGGTCCGCAACGGTTTTGGGTGCAGTGAAAGGGGTCCGCAGTGACAAAAAGTTTGAGAACAACAGCATCGAGCCAACATAAACTGCGTTGGACTAAGACCATGAGTGTTCTTTGGGATGTTTTTCAATTTTATGAAAAACATCCATATTTTTCACCTTTTTTAATTTCCACATTTTCTTTTTTGATGTAATTTATGGTGACGGGTGATGGCAGTTGGGATCAGGCCGAAGCATGAAATCTGCCTCTTGCTGGGGCGTAAAGATGAACGCTCTTTCCCCGCGTAGCGTTACGGTGATTCAATCAGTGACCGCGGATCGAATACCCAACCTCCCAATTGAGAGGCGGACACTCTACCACTGAGTTATCGCGAGGTGTTTGTTTGTTTTACGAAAAGATTTTTTATGCTTTTGGCCTTTATGCATTCGCCTCGAGTTTCCACAACAGCCTCGAGAGGTCACAAATTCCTTTTGTAAAACAAATGCAAGGGAAGGTTGAGTTTCGTGTCCGATTTAAACATTTGTTTGTCCAGTAAAAGTAAACGTTAAGCGGGCATTACTTTTGTGTCACTTTGTCGTCACACCTACGCTTTCAATTTTTATTCTGCTTTCAATCCTAATTGTTTCAAACTGCGACACCATTTTATTTTGTTCAACCCGAGCATATGTTTAACATACCAGGTTATTAAAGCCATGTGTGGGTTGATTTCGAAACGAAATTTCTGCATAGACAACTACCTGCATTTCGTATCGTCGTTAGTACTGCTGACTTATTCTGTTTTTTTACGTATAAAACTGCCTTGAAGGTCTTTCGAAGGCAAAAAAATACCTCACTACCATGGTTATGACCTTAAAGCCAGAAACTCTTTACAGATAAATCAGTGGGTTGTTTGCGGTGAACCCAATTTGGTCTATACTGTTCGAAAGTAACCTTACTTCACCGAGTCATTCTTGCAAGATTTGACAAACATTCGCAAAATATTTCCCTGTTTTTGACATATAAACATTAACCTTCTATTTTCAGTTTAACATATTCCAAAATAACAAACAAGTTCAAATGTAAGCAGCACAAAACATCTGAATGGCAGTGCAATTTTATCAGTCGTTCAATTTTGTGTTTGGAAATCTGATTATGGACGGGACTGCTCTTCTTTCACATCTTTGAACTAAAATATTTTAAACACCTACCAAACCTCTGCGCAGCAACGTTATGGATAGGGAACCCAGAGGGTCCAAGATAGCTGGAAAGGTAATCAATTTCTAATGGCATCACGTCATGTGGTATAGCTTCCTGTACAAGGAACTGATGGTCTACAATGTCATACCTGGTGGATAATGTGATGGGGGTGCTTAACGGTACCCCCAAAATTGAGCTAGATCAGCTGCAAAGGTGTTGCAAAATGTCCAGCATAACCCCAGGAACCATAAATGACCAATGCCATACATTTCAAGTGGTGGGACATCCCCGCCAGACACCCCAAAATGGCCACCACAAAATTGAGCTACTGTAGATCAACACGGAAGACCACCACTTGAAACCTGTTGCAAAATGTCCAGCATAGTCCCGATAACCAGGATTGCCAGATGCCTGAGAGAGTTTATGCCAGCGCATATGTCACCACAACGAGGTTTTGTGGGCTTAAAACCTCCAAACTGAATTTTAACCCCCCTGAAATATAAAAGGAAGCACTAGAACACAGTTGATTTTTCCGCCGACACGTTTTTCTTTTCATTCGTTTAAGTTATTTATTTCAAACTGTTTCTGAAACTGCGTCACAGTGATATCGTCGCAGTTTGCAGAAAAAAACAGAGTCAGGGAGATTACCACACTTTCCTCTTTGACCTGAAATTATATTGCCTGATAATTTTTATTCGGTTGTGATGTAATAAACGCGTTTGAATGCAAAGCCTCAGCATCCCTTGTTTGGATTGTTCGACGTCAAATTTCTTACATGCCTAGTTGTAGGCGTACAAAACTGCGACTTACACTTACATCACTTCTTCTTTTGAGCCAGTTCTTCATAACCACTGCTAGGGCGTAGTCGATCTCGGGGCAGGTGTTGAGCAGCCATTCAATTGCCCAATCGTCCAGAACCGTCAGGCAGTGCAGTACACGAGGAGGTCGATGGATTGGACATTGGAGGACAACATGGTCGACGGTTTGTTCTTTTGTGCCACACTCACAGGCCGCAGAGGTGGCCATACCCCATTTGTACAAGCAGGAGCGGGAATGTCCGACACCGGTGCGGAGGCGGTTAAGCCGGACCCGTGTTTTCGGAAGGTCATTTCATTCCACGGCCGCAACCAGGAACGGGCAAACCGGGCAATTGCCCCCCCCGAAATTTTGGAAATATGATATAGTTCACGTACTGCACATAAAAAGTTTTCTCTTGAGACTGCGTTACTTCTACTTGAACTTCTCAAGACAATTTTTTCGCATGCGTTTGTGCTGCGTCATATAAGATAAAACAATTAACCAATCAGTGTACCATGCTTCCGAAAACTCCCAACACAGAATTGGAGACAAGCTTTGAGGCGCTAATTGTGGAGTGATACCATCCGTTTCATAAAAGGGACGTTGTGTTTGTGAATGTGACCTAACAGAGCAGGAATCCATAGGCTACCAATCGAAGCTACTGCTACAGCGTGGTTTTCAGTCAACATTATTATGTTTCGCATTGAAGTATATGTCAGCATTACTTAATATGACGAGGTTGAGCAACGAGTTTTGCTTGCTGAATTACAGTCCCGTCGCCAAGGGGCCTTTGTGGGCTAAGCCCTCCAAACAATTCTCCAAGCCCCCCAAACTGAAATGCGAAACACTATAAATTAGAGGAGTTTTGCCAATTTTCATTATATCAAGCCTTCTGCACAAACGTAAAGCCCCCCTGTTGAAGACCTTCGGGCGACGGTTCTGCTGAATTACTATTCAGAAGTACAGAAGCAGGGCTTGCAGGACAGGAAAAATGTAGTCTTAAACAGTGACGAAGTGATTGATACGATGGGAAGTGAAGCTGATGTTGAGCAAGCTGTTGAAATAATACCAGATACTCGAATCGCACAAGAGTTTTCGCAGCGGGACATTGGCTTGTTCGCTGGAAGGAAAACAAGCAACGATGAGAAGTATATGCTCTTTTAACTTGTAGGTGGCAGCCGGGTAAGATCTACCAATTTCCCGGCGTAGTCCAGGGAAACATAAAGAGGTAGCCTACTTCAGGAAGGACTGCCTAGATATGTAGGCTATATTCCATGGCTAAGTTGGAGTCAAAAGTCAAGGAGCTTTCTGTGTGTACTGCGTCTTATTTTCTGAAAGCCAATGTACTGGTAAAGGAAAACATGTGCCTGCAGGAATTTTGGGAAAAGAACCTTTATGCAAATACAAAGATATTAAGGAAAAGCATTTACTCATGTAACTCCAGCCCACGCTCTCGAAATTCGGCTTTCGTTACCATGTTAGATTGTATCGTCTGTTTAACGCAAAATCATTGCTTCTTGTCTCGCATTCGTGCCCGCGCACACAATGATCATTTTCTTAACCGAAGGCTTTAACCGCCAGCAGTTACCAAGCAGTCAATGAATCACGGCAACCTGAACCTTGAACCACACTCCTGACCGATCTTGATAGTCACTGGCTGAAGCCAGAGCCCGACTGTCCCACATTAGATTAATTTCTTCTGCATTTTATCATTTGTGGTATAAGGATGGGTCTTTTCTTTTTCCCGTTTTGGTTACCTGTGCAGGGCAGGGGTTAGCAAGTGTGGGGCCCGATTGGAAAGACTTTTGCGGGGCCCCACTCAGTGGTGCGTAGACATTTTGAGGGGGTGCATCAAGTCATAATGATAAAAATTGTTGATGTTAAAAGGCGAGACCCGAAAGGGTGACGCCAAGACCTCTGCAGCAGAGACTTCAATGGACAGCACCATAAAATCCAATATATCAAAGAATTACAACCCTTATTAATACCTCCTCTCTGGCCAGGTACGTCCCTGAACAGAAAGAAGGGACGAGTCAGGGCCGGATTAAGGGGGGGGGCAACGGGGGCAATTCCTCGTGATGAAATTTACTTGTTTCAAATAAAATAATAGTTCGAAAAATTTTCGTGATTCAGAAGCGATTCAAGAATACAACTCTACCATTATATTCCAATGTTGCGTTAAGTATCAAGGTCCCCCAACAGCAACTGATTTCTCTACAAGTTTGACTGTCTGCCAGTTGTAGTAATCGCTACTGAATAGCCTATAAGCATTTTCGTTTTTTTTCAGTGCAAATACATTTGATTTTGCTGGTAACTTTTTCCTAACAATCGTTCTTTTGGCATGGGTATGGCTCTCTACTCGTGCACCACGCCTATAGCACAAATGTCACGAAAGAAAACGTTACTATTTGGGTGCTAAAGTTAGTGGCTGCTGACTGTTGATTAGTATCAATCAATGTTGCCACTGGGGTTTGCCTTTTTCAACATCAGATAACATCAAATTTTTACACTAGAGTTTCGTATAAGCTAAATGCTTCTATTAACAAACCTAACAAAGCGCAATTACCCTCGTTGAAACCGAAACAGAGCGAACTATCGCCATTAAATGGAGAAGTCGTTTATAATTTACATAAAATGTTAGGCTCAACGCAGCGAAGAGAACTTAAAAATCATGAATCTAACTTATTTTCGTCCTAAAATGAGATGAAATGGGGAAAACAAAAACAAGAATCCAGTCAACATCAGATTTGTCGCCAAAACATCAGACATCAGAAATTTATCTGAAAACATCACATCTGATGTCATGTGAAAATATGAGAAGTGGCAATTTCCCGAACTTCTGGTGAAGTATGGAGGTAGCCGCTGTCAAGCGAAATTTCTGACTAGCGAAATTTCTGACTTCACGCCATGTGCGCATGCACAAAGTAAAATTCTACATATCAAATACCCTGAGAAAATTGACGATTAGGGCTTAGAGTTTAGTGTTTAGGTACGTGTGTCGGGTAAGGGTTAGAAAAAGAAATGTAATTTGAGGTCTAAGACTAAGTCCAATATTTTTCAGTAGTTTAATTTATTCCCGTACTTTAGCTTGTTGTGGGTATCTGACATCTAACCAAAAAGTTTTAATTTTCGCAAAACACATCAAAAAAGTAATCGCCAAACTTTATTCCTTTACTCTGAGAAGCAAAATGACTGACAAACAATAATTATTATTGTTTATAATAAGTCAGAAATTTCGCTTGACGCCGCACAGGGTTGCCAGGTCCAAGTGAACAAAAAATACCAAACAACTTGTAAAAAAATGCCAAATCGCTTCAAAAACTGCCAAACAAGTTGAAACAGACTGAATGCTGTTGATTTTGCTATTACCAGATGAATAATTTGGCAAAAACACAGTGGTGCCCGTGAAGAAGGCGCTAATTATAGCATATAAAGCAACAAACAACTATTGTACTTTGGAAAATCAAACATAATTTAAGCTAGAAACGCTCTTAGTTGCTCATTTTTTACCCTTTGATATGCAAGGTTTTGTCCCTGAAGCCAGAGCTAGAACAAAATATGTTACCATTTACTTTTGCTTGAAAATGCTTAATGCAAAATAGGCTACCTAGGAATGCCGGAAACAATACATCACAGTTCATGAAAATACACATGCACCATCATGCCACAGTTTCCAATCACTTGATTTTTGAAACCAAGCCTTGGACATGTCATGATTCCACACAATATCTACTACTGTACAAAAAGAAAATCTACCAAATCTGGCTGTTCTGGCATACACTTATATCAAAAGCTGCTACATTCACATTGACTTAACTGCTTTTAACTGAGGAAATCTGCTAAACTCGCTTTATCACGGTTTAAACTTATATGAAAATCTGCAAAATCTGGCAGCACTGCTATGTGCTTATATTAAAATATTGCTAATGACTGCACTGATATGAACTTATGACACACGTAGAAGCATGAAGAATACCAAGAATCTGCAAATAACAACCCACACTGTACAGTAGATCCTTTCTTAAAATAAACTTAAATACTGCACAGCACAACAGCTACCTGATTTGCATAGAATTTTATGTTTATTTTCCGAAAACAGCACGGTCTGCACTGCTTAAGACACTATGCAATGTGCCGCAGTGTTCGAAGTCTTGTCCAAAAAAGTGTTACGTCTTTTACCCTGTGACGTCACTTAGACGGCAAAGCCACTTGTATCTTCGAGAATGGGGCAGTGGCAGAAAAGAGAGGACCTTTGTCCTGAGAAAAAGTTCTATAATTCCAAGTCGATAGCACTAATCGAACCAGTGGTTTTAAAAATGCCAGACAATGTTTTTTCATGCCAACACCATCAAAAAAGGGCAAAAAATGCCCAACTATGACGTACATGGCATACACCATTTTTTCATGCCAAACCAAGGCCAAATTTCTGGATATTGGGCTTAAAAATGCCAACCTGGCAATCCTCACACCACAGCCGGACTGTACCTCTATTTCGTCAGAAAGGGTAACGTATGGCGGAAACGCAATTTTCTTCCCATGTTTACTATCGTTGTGTTGTGTTACATCATAAACATATGAAGCTGTTCAAGCCATTTGCACCACATTTTATTGCGTGGTCCGTCAGAAAAGGTTTTAATCAGTCGATTTGTAGAACGAAAGAGCAGAAAACGAGATTGCAGTGCTAGATGCCGAAATCTGTAATGCCATCGGGAGCTATGAAAAGCGCAAAGCTTCTAAGAAGAAAAAGCGCAAGGATCTAGCAGTGTTAGCTAAAACTGCGACTGCAGTGGTGTACGCACAAAATTTTCATGGGGTGGGTTCTATCAGTGGCATATGGTGGTCATTTACATTTGCTGTTCACTCTTTGTGACGCCACAATTTGACGTCATATGCATCTTTCCAAACCAACATTTTGGCGAAGTTTGTTGACAGAATATGCATATTCTTCTGTACGCACTCCGCTTAATTTATGTGTCACGGTAATGAATATAAATTATCAGCTCTCCAGGTTAGGATATCGGAGGAAATAAACTCAACCCTGCGACACAGCAGTTCATAACTGCAAAAATATCAGGCATCGCGTTAAAACAGGCGAGTAAAACACGCTCATCACTGCGTCAAAGCATTTTACAACTGCAAAATGAGGCTGCGCTAATGTCTCGTCGAATGGAAGCAGTGGAGCATAGAAAGTGTGAAACTGGGCTGTCTGACGCAAACCCCTGTTTGCGAAATCGAATCTTTCTAAACTACACAAGAATTGAGAATGCGCATAAAGTACGCAAGAGAATTTTATAATTTTTATGTATAGAAGTCCAGCAAATTTTTAGTTGTCCCTTTTCCCTGCTGAGAAATTATCAAATGCCTGAATGCTTCTATGTTAACAACTGTTGTTTTTGAGCTCATGTAACAGCTCTATCTTGCTACAGAAATTGGTAAAGTAGTCAATGCGGTCAGCGCTTGTGCTGATCAGCCACAGCAGAGAAAACAAAGACAATTGTTTCGGATAAAGTGAACTATCGCGGAACACAATCTTAAACATGCGTAGTGAACGAAAGGTATGCAAAAAGCGGTGAGATGGTTTTTGGACGCAGAGGATGACCCAGATTCCCATCAAAACCTAATTATTACATTTGGTCCCTTTACAATGTTAGTTGAAATTAGGATGCAAATTCATTCCGTGGTATTTGCAATAAGTCGACAAATTAACAAGCAAAAAGTATGCGAAAACAATTAATCTCCTTTGCACACGCAATAAAGTTTTTTTTTAATACCAAGCTCAAGGGTGGGGTTAATCTCACCCCCCCCTTGCATACGCCCTTGCAATGCGGTCAGCGCTTGCGCTGATCAGCCTTAGCAGAGAAAATAAAGACAATTGTTTCGGATAAAGTGAACTATCGCGGAACACAATCTTAAACATGCGTGGTGGACGAAAGGTCTGCAAAAAGCGGTGAGATGGTTTTTGGACGCAGAGGATGACCCAGATTCCCATCAAAACCTAATTGTTACTTTTTGGCCCATTTACAACGTTACTTGAAATTTGCACGCAAATTCATTCCGTGGTATTTCCACTAAGTCGACAAATTAACATGCAAAACGTATGCGAAAACAATTAATCTCCTTTGAGCAGGTAATAAAGTTTTTGTAAAAAATCAAGTTCAAGGGAGGTTTTAACCCACCCCACCCCTTGCGTACGCCCTTGCGCGACTGAATCGCTTTTTTAGCAAAACTTTCAAGCAACAACATTAAAGTAGTGGCGTTAACCAGAGCACCTGAATATGAAGGTGAAAACCAAGACATTAGCTTGGAAACAACTTTCACACTCAGCTTGGCTGGCCATATTGAGATGTTCTTTTTCCGTTGTTTTTGTTGTAATCTCTGGTTTGTGCTTATTGTTCGGGTGAATGTTGTTTCTTGCCGAGTCACTCTCTAGCCTTTGAAATATTTTTTATTAGTAAAAATGCACTCTAGTATTTATATCATAAATTCTCTTCTCGCAGCTAACTGTATGTGCATTTGAGTAAGCGCGTTCTCAACTACCGGAAAAAAACAAACGGGAACCTTGCGAATCAGCGAAAACATAACTTTTACAAACGATGACGTCATGAATTACGTCATAGGGGCCCTCCAGTAAAAATTTCCCCTGGCCCCCTACCCTTTAATCCGGCTCTGGTACGAGTGTAGTGCCTCCAGAGAGGAGAGGTATTGAGTGCTGTGCTGGTGCATATCCAGAGCTGAAACGTTTGCAGTAGTAGCAATATTCCAGTGTTTTTCAACCTTTTTTGCATCACGGATCACTTTATGCAATAAAAAAATTTTGGGGAACACCAAACAAAATTTTATAATCACAATTATGATGTTAGTTCTGTTTTGGCTCTTTTAATTTATTAAAATTAACAAGAAAGTCCTATTCGTTTGCTCCTAAAACTAATTACTTTCACGAAAGAAAACATATTTACGCTCATTGCGTTAAACTAGTGATTTT
>Ga0210059_1000503_pt1 | contig 50193 bp, 37 predicted proteins | sample Ectturendosymbi2_FD_188042 | JGI IMG/M metagenome (GOLD analysis project Ga0210059, IMG submission 188042) | Ecteinascidia turbinata endosymbiont from Florida, USA - Sample 2 (SPAdes) (version 2) | ecosystem: Host-associated > Tunicates > Ascidians > Unclassified | place: Key West, Florida...
AGGGGCCCGATTCAGGTCCCTAGCATTTCAAATCGGGTTCTTAGAATCAGAGAAAATTATCATCGGGTCCATAAAATCAGAGAAAATCAGGTCCCTAGAATCAGAGAAATCGGATCCCTGCAGATCCATAACGGGTGCCTAACATTTTCCTTAAAAAAAAAACTGATAAAAATCCTGTGTTTTAAGCAGTTGTTTCCGTAATTTGCAAAATAACTTCTGGTTGAAAACGTGAAGCTTACTTCATTGATGATGGCTAAAGGGAAAAATGCTTCCATTCGAAAATCTGTTTTGAAAAAGTTGCAAAAATGCGTTCGCCAGAAAATCTGCGCTAAAACGGGATTTTCGGGTTGCAAGAATAACTTCTAACACATTTGCAGATTTATTTCTCATGATTGCTGTTCATCAACATATAGCAATATTTTTCAAATTGTTTTGCCAGCACAATTTATGGAAGGCCAAACGATTTGCTTGAAAAGAAACGCGTACAAACAATATAAGATCATTTCATTGCACTGTTCACTGAGAGGTGCAATTTAGTCATTGTACATGTCCAAAACTACAGCTAAAGATTCTCAACAAAGTCGAAATATATAAGGTTTCAGTCATAGCAACCTTTTAAACTACACGAAAGAAAAAGATCGTACGCCGTTGAGCTTAGGTATGAATCACAAACTACGAATTTAACCTTGAAGAAGGTATACTCTGTTGCTTTGCTCAGAGAAACTGGGGGAGTTTTTGGTTTAGAAAAATGGCCTACCCCCTCATTTTCCACAAAACAGCTGACGCATATGAGAGACTGTTTAACTTTAAACCCTCCAGTGGGAATGTTGCTGTGGTGTTTTTCAGCCAATTCCTTCAGCACTTACCATTTATTAAGACGAAAAAATCCGCAAGTGATTTTGCACGCCAAGCATCAATTTTCGGGCGCACTTTAGTTTCGTATATCAATATGGAAAAAAACACAACAATATTTTTGTGAGTTTCAAGCGCTTTAATATGGCAGTTGCATAAGGATTAGTCTTGTTATTGATCAAATTGTAAGTGAGGCAAAACATCTGTGAAACAAAATTATCTAAATCGAATGCAAATAAGTGTACTTTACTGTACTATAAACATTAGGTTTGTTTCGTAATGCTGTGGTCTGAAATTTTAGCTTGTTTGGTCACTGTGGAGAAAAAGTGATAAATTCGATGATGCACGTGCCATTAAAATCATAATAATATTTTAAAGCTTCATACATTTAACAATCTCAAAAATGTAGGGTTTCCCAACACAGTTCTGAAGCGCATGCGTATACTTTTAATGAAATAACTTGCTGTCTGCATGACGGAGAAAGAAATAAATATGCACAATTAGAGCCAAAAGTTTTCCACCAGCGTGCAGCGTTGGCTGAGGCTGTTTCTGTCTTAGGAAAACATCTTGCCCGCAAACCATACAGCACAGGATCTACGAAATTCAAGGCAGTCTAGTCGCTTAACAAAAGTCTTACACAAGCCAAACAGACAACTGCCACAACAACACAAAAGTTAAGAAATATATTTTGGTCATAGTCACTGCGTAACTCAAGCCCCCAGTATCCCTCCGGTTTTAACATTGTTCCGCTAAAAATGTTGTTGACTAATTCGACGGCATTAGTTTTGTGGAAACTAAATAGATGCTCCTTTGTTTTATCACTCTTTTCTTGGACCAACCGCACTTACCTCGAATTGATAGTTAACGTATTCTTCGATCGGCATACCAGCCTGAGCCGTGTTTATCGAGCCAACTGCTTCGTAAGGATCTTCCAGATTTTCGATGGGGACTGAAGAGTAATATGGTGATTCAACGTCCATTCTTTGCTGAAACTCCAGTCTTCCCCGCACTAAGTGAAACAAACTTTCTTTTCAATCCTACTTATCCTAATTACTAAATTGTGCAGGTCAATGCCTTCGGAAGTCTGGAGATGCCACAAAAAGCTATTGATTGGCGCATAGCAATGTGAGCGCAAGCAGCAAATTGTGACGCACAATAGCAGGAAGCAATAAAATTATGGCTGCTTGTCACGTGATCCACCCACGAAATCAAGTGACGTGACTGCCGCTGCAAAATGAGTTCATATTTATGAACTAACTGAACTGCAGTATCGAAATCATCTGCAAAAAACACCCGGTAGCTTCTCTTCCTTTCTTGTTTCGCAGTGTGGTAAGTCAGCACCATAGGGTTACTGTGAGTGCAACACCGGGCGGAAGGTTACTGCTCTACAAAACCCCAGCATTCGCAGGGTCACAGTGGCGTTCCTGTATGCCAGTGGATACATCAGGAAAGAAACAGGTAATATCGATGACGTAACGTAACTCATGTAGAACCCAACGAATTGACATTACATGTCATGATTATAGAGCTTGTCATTTCCTTGAAAATGATAAAGTTTATGATAATTTGGCAATGACGGATAAAATTACAACATAGGATGATACCTAATAAAGCCAATAATATCTATGAAACAAATGAAAATAGCTATTTTTCTGAAATAAACTGTAACATTTCATATTTATTGCTTGTTGCTACGTATTTTTGTTGTTGTTTGTGCTTATCGTATCGACAGACAAGCCTGAAACGCAACAAAATCTTGAAGACATTACTAAAGCATTCAGAATATGTTCAGGCCTGATGGCATCAAATCGACAAAAACTTTGTTCATGAAGGTCTGTGCCTTACCTTATATTTGCCGTTGGGATGACCTGCTATGCCTCCACACGTCGTCAAGCGTATTTTGCTGTGTCTCCACACAGTGGCATGCACAATCCCAATGATCTTGCACAAGGGCGGATCCAGGGGTGGCGATTGGGCGATCGTCCCTCTAAAACCTACGAAAGTAACATTTTTCAACAAGATTTTGTACAAATTCGGAAAACAGAATTCACGATATAAGGCCATTTCGCCGTCTTTTGTTTTTTCACAGCAGCACAGTGAAGTATACTTCATCTCTCTTACAGTAGTGAACCCGTAATTCACTTGACTGACAAATATTACTGAAATCGCCCCCCCTCCTAAAGTTACTGGCTGGATCCGCCTTTGTTCTTGCAAAAGAAAACTTCCACCATCTGTTCTGGTTGAACGGATTTTTTTGGACTCAGCCGCGAGATTGGCTGTTTATGCCTGCGCATACTTTGCAATTGCTGCTGTCTGTATTCTTTTCGCGATGCAAACTGGTGATTAGAAATTCCTTTGAATCCTCTAACCCGCGTGAGGGCATCAGGCAGCGTGATTTAGGAAAGTTCTTGCAATTAGGGTTTATTGTATTTGTTAGAAGGCAACGGTTGAGCCAAACTTAATCATCTCAAGCTATCATTTTTAAAGTCTTCAATTCGTTCAAATAGCGTGTCTAATGCAGAATTAGACAGTAATTCGATAATTTACAGTAGCTTGGGACTTCCCTCGCTCATAAAATTGCCAATGCGCAGATGCACCGGAAAACGGGGAATGCCGGCATTACAGCGTACGTCCGTATCGGCATTGTATTATCGAGAGCAATTTTTTGCGTAACAACCTTAATTACCGGTATAATGAAAAACTGAAACTAACGCTTCAGTCACTTCTTCCTTACCACCATTGGCACCAAACGCAAACTCTGGAGACGATTCATGAAAACTTTTATCAAATTCTGTGACATTACAAAACGCTGCACCGGTACCGGTGGTGGCAAAATGTGGAAATTATCTGTGCGTCGTGATCGTACCACATAGGTAACATGATGTTAGACACAAGAGGATGTTCTGGTCTACTGGTCAACCGACAATTAAAGTTTAACTTTACTGCTCGCTCGCCATGTTCAGCAATGCCTGATACCCTATCGGGAGTCATTGTCCGAGTTACGGCCATGATTTTGTGCTTAGGGAACTGAACTGAATTATCAAGGCTGCAAGTCAAAAAATTTCATCATAACACTAAATCACCATATATTTTTTAAACAGTTAATCTTGGTGCTAACGATTTCTGTTTATTTTTCACAATAAATCATACCAAATCGCGCTTCAGATCTATCCACCTATCTACTGTTAAAGTTTTTGTAGATGCAGTCTAACTTCCAATTTGGATCAGTCTACGTAACAAGGTTGGAGATAACCTCAGTGCAACAAACATGAGCATGGAAAGAAACATTATCGCAAACGTGAAGCTGGAAAATGAAACTCAATTAGCAAGACCACGAACGCCCTTGAACGAAAACTCTACTTTCCAAGAACACTTTCCATACCCACTTTTAAATGGTCTCTTCTATTTTTTCCATGCTCATATGCTCTCTCAGTGTCTCTTTTAAAGATTTTGCTATGAATCCCCCTAAAACCACATTACTGAGCAGAAACTTTTACTGAGTAGCACTCATTAATTTGAAAAAGTATAAGTTTTTACCAAATCAAACGTTTTATGAAAAAGCGTTACTGAGCAAGATGATTTTCCGAGAAAGTGTCACATACTTTTTCGAAAAGTGTTGGTAAGCAGCAGAACGTGTAAAAAAATCGATGAGTAAAGTTAAGCTGCAAGATATTTTTTGGATGTGCAGATTGATGCGTTTTGCGTCGTCGATGACAATTTTCTAACAAATTAGAAACTGTTTAACGTTAATTTCAGCAATACCGTGCAAGGAAGCATATTTCGAACGAGAAAAGTTTTTCCTAAAATGTTTTCATTTTATATTTCAAAGTGTTCTGGCAAAACGACTGTGCTCTTTGCAGGCGCGCAGACTTGAGCTTTCATGTATTTAGATTAATTTTGAAAAATTCAGACTAATTTTAAAGCTCAATTACTGTCAGAGGAGGAAATAAGGCCCGTTTGATAGTTCGGCTTTGGTTGTTGGATTCTGAACTACGTACAGTAGTGAGGAAGAGTTCGAGCGGCAAAATACCCTCTCCTGAATGAGCGACTAAAGCAGTGCTTGCAAGGGGCATACCACAGTCGTGACCTCATGTGCTCTGCGGATGTTTATCTTATACCAAAAGCCAAGGTACTTTACAATGCTCTGTCACCTCACGATTCTACCGGTACAGCTGGTTCATCTATCCACTTGAAAAAATTGGCTGTCAGCAAATCCGTCAACCTCAGGTGGAAGTGACCAATATTTAACCAAAAGAATACTAAATGTTTTTGAGAAGTCGTACTCTAACAATTTCGCAAAAAAATGTGTTAAAAGTCTTAGAATCGTGATTTTTACTTATGTAAATTTCAAAACCGATTGCAAAGTTTTGAATAGGCGTGATCACGTTTTTTTAATGTTTGGTTTGGGGGAACACCAAGAAATTTTATGAGGCCGCTATTTTTAACTAAACGTAGAAAATAATTTCTAAACGTATTGTTCATTACAGTATTGGCAGTCAGAGTACACAATTAGTACTACTGTACTTACAAAAATTTCAACACAAAATTTTCAACTTCAAGTTCATTAAACAGCTGTTGTTCATCTGTGAAAGCATGTGTTTCTTACTCGTCATCTGCAGATACTAGGGTTTTTAGTGGTCGCTGTGTCACTCTCCATATATTATTTGCTTTTATCCATTTCAATCACAAACTTCATGAGCAATCTCAAGCGTGCCTTCATCATTGAGATGCTCTGGACTCGGTCTCGTCGCCATGGTGGACTTCGGTGTGGTTAGCCCCCCAAACAACACTTCCACCCCCTAAAATTGAAATACGAAATACTATGAAACAGTGAAGTTTTTGTCAATTTTCACAATTTCAAGCCCCGCTGCACAAACGTAAAGCCCCTCTATTGAAGAGTTCTGGACCGTTCATTGAAACATTCATGAGAAAATTCAGAGTTTCATCAAATAGCCGATTTCGTTGCTTGGTTTTAACACGGCACAGAGTTTATAATCTTTGCTCTGGTCAGGTTGAGGCCAGTGGAATGAATAGCACATTGCAGCAATATTGGTTGTCTCGTCAACCATACTAGCCCAGCATGAGCTCTGCTTGGCATCAGAAACAATGCGATGACTCGAATGTTGCGAGATCAGCAAAATAAACTGAGTTACTACCACAGAACGTTTATGGTGGAGGTCGTAAAGCCGATCATTATGGCCAATGCGGTTAATCAAGGTTTGCAACGAAGCTATTTTTCGATTCGCGCTATCTCTTCTTCCAAACCAAATAAATCAGATGTACGCGCTCAGCTACCGTGTTAACTTTATCTGAAATGCGATCCTGATGAATAGCATGAAATAGTTGAATGCATTGTTTTTTTTCCAGACTATTGAGTTAATCAGAGCTGAGATGATTATCCAGGCGGTATGGAAATGGAGGCCTGGCAGGTTCCGAATTGTGAATATTACCATTCTTTCCTTGGCCGGTAGTAATTGCTGGATGCTTTGAGCACAGCAAACATACCATTCAGCATGCAGAGTAATACATTCTACTGTGGGGATTCATCAAAACCATTCAGCATAATCCATGATTGAAAAGTCTGATTGTTAGTTGCGTATGACTGACTGTTAGCTGAAACTGACGATACTTTTGAGATTCTAACAGTTGAATGTTGTGCTTCTTGCACAACAGAATCAAAAGAATTTTTGCAGTAACGGCTGCTGGCGTTGGCACTTTCTGGCTGGCTAACCGCATCAAGCTTTTGTTTAGGTTAACTGCAAAAATACTTTGATTCTTGGATGGCTAGCTTTACGTTTTTGCTGTGACATTATCTTCTGAAAATACATCCAGAAGAAAGTGAATGTATAAAATCTGCAAAAGGCTTGGCTTGCTGAAAACGTTTGATACCGTGGAAAGGACTTGGCTTGCTAAAAGCACCAGACTCAGTGGCATTCAAAGCGTTAATTATTACGTAAAGTCAGGTTTTTTTGAGGTCTTTAAGGGACCCGATTCGGGTCTGTAGAATAGAAAATCGGGTCACTAGAATCAGAAAATTATCAGCGGGTCCCTAGATTCAGAGAAAATTGGGTCCTTAGAATCAGAGAAATCGGGTCCGTGCAGGTCCATATTGGGTACCTAATATTTTCCTTAAAAACTGCGTAAGGTAATTGTTTATCACGTAATTGCTGTCAAATTATTAATTGTTGCGTTGCATGGAATTCAGCGATGATTATGATGGATAGGCGAGGTTACTGTCTGCACTGCACTTACTTGGTGTGAGGCAAATCGGTTTTGGACGTTAATTGAAGCAACAATTCAACTCAGCTACAACTTTTCGTGGTTGTCCAGATTTAATGTGGAAGTACCAATTATATGGGTCCGCACAGGAAATTTATGGGTCCGTTTTGAACCCACAAAACGCCTTAAAAAAACCCTGGGCGAGATAGTTATCATTATTTTACCAATATGAATGCTCAATGCTTTTGAAAAGACCTACTCTAGCAATTAAAAAATAAATTGTGTTTAAAATGTTAGAATCCTGATTTGTACCTATGCAAATTTCCAAACTTATTGTACAAATTTTGAAAAGGCTTACCGTCTTCAATTTGAATGACCTATCAGTTTCGCGTTTGATACGAACCTTTTCCTAATTAATCGCTCATACAATAGTTTTGGAGAGCATCAGTTTCAATTTTCAGTTAGGTGCCATTCGGTGCTTCTCGTCTAAATTAGATCTTTACAACTTTTAAGCGCAACTCACAAAGCTCCACGAGTTTCATACACATTTGTTAGATGCTCCGTTGTTGCTCCATTTTTGGAAGTGCGCAGCAAAACTGTCCATCAACCGAGCATTGTCTGCTCAGTCCAAGTCAATATTGCGTCTAGTTTCCAGGTTTCTCACCTGTACGACAGGCGAGCCTGTCGACTTGAGTGGTTATTTCAGGAAACTAAAAATTAAAGCAACGAAAAGCCACCATGAGCAGGCACAAGAAAAAGTAGTTGCTTCGGTTGCTCACAAACCTGAAAACAGATAGCAGTTTTAGACACAAACTGCATAAAACATCCATGGTTTCTAAAAATAATTTGATTTCAAATTTTATGGCACTCAGGAATATGTGTAACGTGCAGATGAGCAGGAAAAAAGGCGCACAAGCTTTTGGATGTCTTTGCTTATGTATATGTGTCAGTACCAACAAGTCCATATTTGCACAGGCTTCACGTGAAACTTCAACGTTAAATTTTGAAACAAATATTTTGTTGGCTTTGCAAATACTTTTTCCAGTTTTCTTAAACACAACCGTAGCATCCAATCCAACAACGTCAATTTGTATTTTGATATTTATACTTCTATTGGTAGTGTAAGTTTATTTGTGTCGTAAACGTTTCAGTCAGTCACCCTGCAAAAGATAAACAAAGTGAGGGAGATTTGTTATACTTGCATTAATTCGAACCAATTTCACTGTTGGTATTTACCTGTTTCTACTTTGACAAAACGATATAATACTGTACAAAATGCAAATAAAACTTTATTACCAAATTTATTCTACAACAGGTTGAGTCGACGGTTGTTTGCAACATAATGCAACAATGTTTTCATAACAAATAAAAAATGCAGTCATCACAAAGATCCTACTGGGTGCAGACAGCGCGTGGAAAAAATGAGGGGATCTACCTGGTGCTGTAGTGCTCACACCCTCCTCATTGATCCTGTCATCAACGACGCCTTGTCTTTTGCGACTGGATGCCTGCGTCCTAAACCAGCGGACAACCTTCCTATCCTCGCAGGCATCCACCCTGTTGAGCTTCGTCGCAATGGAGCCAAACTGTCTCTAGCACGTCGTGCCATTGAGCCTGGACATCTGCTCCACTCAGCTCTCACCCGTTCATCGGGTGGTAACGCACTGCATCTCAAGTCGAGATTCCCAGTTGCACATGCCGCACAACAACTTATCAGTTCATCCGACGGCAACAACAGAAGTGCGGCATTTTGGGCGGATCATCGATGGAATGCGGAGTGGTTGGAGAACACTACGAGACTCAGTGATTTCATTCCTGACATCGGTACCCACACTTTAAGAAGTGGCCCTGCCAGTAACAGCGTGGATACGGCTTAAGCGACTCCGCAACGGTGTTGGACGTTTCAGCTCCTGCTTACACAAATGAGGTATGGCCCTTTATGCGGATTGCGAGAATGGCGCAAAAGAACAGACAGTTAACCATGCTGTTCTTCACTTTCCAGTACAACGACCTCCCCATGGCGCGCAAGGTTTGACGGTTCTGGATGATGAGACACTTGAATGGCTGCTCAACACCTGCTCCGAGATCTATGTGTGGCCTTTCAGCGGATAAGAACTCGTTCAAACGACGAGAAAGAAGAGGAACACGCGGGTGCAGGTACAATCATCCTGCATTGTATGAAACCAGTCTTGAACACAGTGATCACACATTAATATCTGAATTTTTTGAAATGCTCGAACGATCTTCTGCATTTTATAAACTGATGAACTGTGTTGAGCACAAAACTTGTTTACGTTGGGCGAAACTTTCTCTTGGACAACCGAATGAAACTGGGGAAAACTATTGTGCAGAATTCGTCTGTAACTATTCGGTTATTTTTGCCTAAATTGATCAAAAGATGTCATATCCTATGTTTCAGCTCCTGCAACCGACGTCGTTATTTTTACAATGGATTTTTATTGGAGTGCAGACTAACACTTTTCTTCCAATGCCCTTTGTGATAAAATGCATCCAAATCTGTTTCAACCAGGATTGTGGAGCCGGAGTCCAAACAATTTTTGATGATTGGAGTTGAAGCCGGTGTCAAACGAAACTTCTAACTTGCAAAATTTCTGACTTCACGCCAAGTGCGCATGCAGAGAGTGATACTCTACATCAGGGCTTCCCAAATTGCGGACTGCGGTCCGTATCCAGACCTTTTGATGGTGACTGGCGGACCTCGTCAGCTTCTCAAAGGTTTATTCTACACCCAAAAGTGTTTATCCTAAAATCTGGCGCTTTTTCCCGTACTTCTGGAGCAACTCCTCGCCAACTGTATGAGTGATTGTTAATCAAGCTGTTGTTCAGCTATATTGCAGCGCACCGAGTTGGACTTGTTATCATTACCTGGTTATTGTTTCGTCATAATTGTTTAACAATACCTCGTAACTACAGGGTCTATACTGGTGAAAATAGTGGATTCAAGATTAGAAAAAAGCGGTGAAACCTTTTGTCGAAAACAATGGAATTATACAAATTTACTAGTGTACAATCATGAAAGATAGTTGAGAAAGGGCGGAATTTTGCAGAGATTTTGGTCCTTTGGGAAGGAAATTTTATTTTTTCACGGGAAGTCAATAAAACGTGAAGTAAAGCTAAGGTATATTCAGCTTTTTAGGAAATGATAAAGAAAGGGAAACTTTTAGATTTTTGGCTGACATAGTGCAACACCTCAACGACTTCAATATAAAACTGCAAGAAGAAAAACGTACTACTCTTGATTTGATCACTACTATGCGCCCTTTTCAGAAAACGTTTGATATATTCAAGCATGTCCTTCAAAACGAGCTTAGTCGTTTTCCGAGTCATTTCGGGGAAAGTAAAAGCAAGAAGATTCCGGATATATTCACTTTATTGAAAAGGTGATTATCAACATTGCCGAATTTTGGTGACTTTTCTTTTTGAAAACAGTTACTGTTGCTTCCTCAAAACCCTCTTTAGAGACAGACACTACAGAATTCTCAACTGAACCAAAAGACATATGCACATGTGAGGACTGGGGATGTAGTGGAAATTTTATAAGTACCGGAGCTCTGCTGAGCATTTTCGTTTAGATTTATAGACAACAATTCATCATTAACAGAGGAAGGTGGCGGAGAGGACCTCCGGCACGTTGGCACAATTGGTGTGGAGGCAGCAAAAATTAACTGGAAGTAACTGAATTCCAGTAGAAAATGCTGTAGCAGCGAAACAAATGTTTTTCATTCTGAAAACATCTTGTTAAAAGAAGGTATCGCCGGTTTTTCCACTCCTTGCAAATTTTTACTGGAAACTATCATTGTGTCCGGGCCTACCTGCTAATACTAGAGAGGAGAATTGTCCCCTCCTGCAAGCTAAATGTGAAAGTCGGGCCCCCACGTAGCTTATACGTCGGTTTTAGTATTCCTTTGGTTTTCAGTAGTTTTTTTGGGCTTTATGGAGAAATTCGGTGATTTCGTGTTTTAGTGCAGCCATCCACATCCGGATTCACCATCATTTCTCAAGTTTTTTTTTATGAGTGTCGACTAGCGACCCCCTACAGTGACAAATGGACCCCTTTCAGCTACGTTTTCCCTCTTGGCTCAAACCCCTAGTTACGCCACTAACTGCTGGCAGTGCACGCTTTCAAAACAGAAGTTCATAAAGAAAAAGTTTCGCATCTGTATGACAAATAAACCTTTACCATTGCTTCTACTCGCTATCACCACCTTGGAACAAAAATTAAGCAACTGCCAAAAAGCAGAAGATACCATTACTCCCACCAGCAGAATAATAAATTATGTTGACAACTTATGTTATTACCGGATTCATATACGTATGCAATCGTATTATATTATAATTTTATATTTTTGTTAGAATAATCCAAGACATGTCACATTCGCATGATTTTATGGGAGCAACCGGACCTCGAAAAATTTTGATATTGGTAAACGGACTCTTTCTTAAAATAATTGAGTAGCCCTGCTCGACATGTTAAATACGTTGAGAAAACCGATGATTAGGGCTCACAGTTTAGTGTTTAGGTAAGTGTGTCGGGTTTAGATTATAGATTAGGGTTAGAAAAAAAATCCAATATTTTTCAGTGGCTGCAGTTATTCCCGTGCTGTAGCTTTTTGTGGGCATCTAACATCTCACCAAAAATTGTAATTTACACAACCCACATCAAAAAGTAAACGCCAAAGTTTATTCTTTATTCTGAGAGGTAAAATAACTGACAGATAATAATAGGTCAGAGATTGCGCGGAGGTCAGAAATTTCGCTTGAAACTGGGGCCAAAACCTTCAGATAGTTGAGCCGAAGTCGGACCTTGAAATTTGTTTTCCGGTTCCACAGACCTGGTTTGTATTATGTGTAGCTCAGGGTTTGTCAAACGTTTGTGCACATGTCCAACTATCCACCAAATAAATCGTTTCGCAACAATTCATCTATGCTGGTTTCAAAAGAAAATTGTACCAAGAGCACAATGGCTTCCTGTTTTCACTGAAACAAATGATTTTGGAACCGGAGCTAAAAATTTTCAGATCTTGGAGCCGGAGCTGTAGCCAAAACTTTAGATTTTTGGATCTGGACCCAGATCCTAAAAATTGGGTTCCGGCTCAATGGCGCTGGTGCAATCCAGCTAGTTCAGTGCAATCTCATCCATAAGGAATTTCAAAGAAATTAAAATATTTTTTCTAGGTATTTACTTTTTGATTTTGCTTGAAATTTCGCTTATCTCTTCGTCTAGGGCACCTCAAAAAATCTGCACATAAATATTGCCGTGCGAAAGCTTTCTTGAACATAAGCGAACCATCGGCAAATGCAAATTAAAACAAATCAGTAGGAAAAAAATTCAACCTGTTTCTATTCAAACTTAATATAAACTGCTCCGGATGGCGATGAATAACCGAAAGAAAAGTAAATTAACTTGATTTTTTTCTAAAAAATTTTGCAACTTTGACAAAAGTACATTTTAGTAATAGGCGAACAGTTTCGCGATATATTAATAAATATGACGATGACAAAAAAAGTTTACTTTTTTAAAGCTTACATGAAAGTATTGAGAAATGAAAGTCTTAACTTGAGTTTGTCGGAAAAAGTTTGCGACTCTGACAAAAAGTAGAATATCGAGAAAAAAGCACATCTTAGTAGTAGACAAACAGTTTGGCGATATGTTTTCAAATACAGTATGACGACGATCAAAAACGTTTGGTTTCTCAAGGCTTACAAGAATGTCTTAAGCAATCACTTTATTCGACGTAGCTAAACGAATCTGAAATTACTTTGTCCTGAACAACGTGGCTTTGTTGCGAAATTCTCCCTGTCGCGTTTATTGAAAATTATGCCAACAATTTTATAACAGTTTCAAATATTTTGGAGAAAAAGCTACTTGTGGGCAAAAGTCTAATGAAAAAAACTAAATGTGTTATGCTTAATCGAAGTACTGTAAAACGGGAGTGATGGAAATTTGTAAAACACCCAAATGAAACCATGCAATATTTTCATTACTTCAAGAGAACACTTTTTTAGAGCTGTTGTGCGATCGGAAATCCCGAGCGGCATATGCGCAAACTTCGCACTGTGACAGCAAGGAACAATAGAGTTCTCATGCCATGATCACTCTGTTATTGCTTGTTCGCGATGGTGTTGTTCTTCACGCACATACCGTTCGTGGTGAATCACACAAGCAACGCAACACCACCGGAGAGGTTGCAACAACATCCCTCCTTTTTACATGGAACCGCACCGATCGCACGTTCTTTGTGTGAAGGCTGACCCTGGCAGACCTTCACATCCTGGTCACAGCACCATTTTGTTGCGATCGGAAATCCCGAGCGGCATATGCGCAAAGCTTCGCACTGTGGCAGCAAGGAACAATAGAGTTCACATGCCATGATCACTCTGCTATTGGTTGTTCGTGCCACATCTATGTATGGTGTTGTTCTTCACGCACATCCCGTTCGTGGTGAATCACACAATCAACGCAACACCACCGGAGAGGTTGCAACACTGTCATATCACTTAGTCTTATAAATGTATTATGCACCCTTGCACTTCAAACATGCCAATCTAAGCATCGACCACATTCTTTTTGTTGACGCACAATGCTAGTTACTTCACAGGTTCGAAATTCACCCTGCACGTATTTAATGAATGGCTCATGTGCTCAGCGTTTTTGCTTTGTGTCAGGCTTACATCCGATTTCATGCTGGCTTGCGAAATTTCACGAGGCATGCCCACAAGCCGCTGCAATTACATCAGCTCGCTGTGCATAATAAACAACAAGTTTTGTGTCAACAAGTTAGATGCGAATGAAAACGTTCAGAGGATTGTGATCTGTGCAAACATCGTGTTGTGTTTCATGGACAAAAATATCGTGATTTAATCATAAAAGCTTAAAAAATTAAAAGGGCCTGCATCACCATCACCGGTGGCCTTAAAAATACTACAAAGTAGCCATGCCTCTAAGTGTCTCCAGAACGCAATTTTATTTCCTGCTCCACGTGCAGATTATCATGTGTTGTTGTGGTATGTCATCCTCATTTGAAGTGAAACTCTATATCTACTTAAAGATTAGCGTGAAAATACTTATTTTGACAGCGTCCACCTTCCACAATCACTATAGGGAACGAATTGGTTCACATACGCATGTTGTTGTTTTTGAATATATTTTCTGTATAGTCTAAAGTCTTCTCCCGTGCAAGATAGTGAACTTCAGTTTACTACAAAGGCATCAAGTCAAATAGAATGCATTGCAGTTGTTGGAGTTATCAATACGCTTTTTGAGATTGTCGTTTTTTGCGGAAAAAACGTTACCAATTACTTGTGCTATGCAAGTTACAAGTTACAAATGTATCAAATACAGTTAACATAGCAGACAAACAGCAACAGTAGTTGAACTTAATAAAATTACTGAAGTTAAGTATCTCATATCATACAACAAACTCAGCCCAACGGTTCTGCAACAAAAAAGATGCTGATTTTTTGTATATTTACTTACTTTTACAAAAAGAATGGTGATTTCAAAAAAAGACATCCATGGGGCAATTAAAACAGGCAAACTTCAGGAGGTCTCACAAAACATGCTGTTTTATGATGCTGATAATAAATTTAGGTTAAAACTTTTTTAATTGACTTTGCACCAAGTGTGAACTACCCCTCTTTTATGGTTTTAGCTTTGAGCACCAACTCATTCGCTTGAATTAAAAATCTCAAAAAATGTTTGGAGTTCGTAATGGTGGTTCAAAATTGAACATATGCTACTCACAAGAAAAACATTCGAAACATAAAAGAGTCAAGCAGTCGTTTTTTTCTTTGTAAAATTAATAAACAGTATGTGATCAAAGAACCGACATTTCTGTTATTGCTTGAGGAATACTTACATTTTTTTTCTTTTACATTACTTACGAAAACGTTCACTTAAGAAGTATCACCAATATCACCTCTGCAGTGGCATTTGGTCAGCCTGCCTATCACGAGCTGTTGGAATGGCCAGGATCGAATGTTTTTTCAGTGTTGACAAAACTTCGTCTCTAGGTCAGAAAACCTAAATTGCGCGACAACAGACCAGGCCTGAAACGCATCAATGACAGGCGCCGAAGAATGAGTCATCTCGAACCGAGCTCTGACTAAACCTACTTATTTTATAAAATTGTTTGTAAGGAAGTTGTTTTTTTTCGAAAACGGGGCATTCTGTCTGGTAAACAAACATCTGTAACTGCACATCACAATCGGTGGTAATGAAAAACATGTTTTCCTAGTGGTTGTATTAAAAACGGAAACGAATCTTGGTGAAAACAAGAAGGACCATAAGCGTCGGACAGTCCTGAATTTGGTTGAGATCAGATGTTTCAAACGAAGAATATTTTTTTCTGAATTTTATGAAAAAGCAAGATAGTATCATAGAGAAACAACAACAAACTAGAAAAGTAAACAGATTTTGATAACATTAGCTGAGATCTCACAAACCTACCAATTACGCTTGTTTAGAGTTGACTACATGGAAATATTTTATGTTTTAGTTTTGCCACATATTCTTTAACTTGCTAGTCAAACATGTCGTTATAACTGATTGCGACGTTGTGGTTTTTCATTTTATATCCATATCCGGTTTTCACAGACACCATGAAAACGTAATTCGTTTCAGTTCAATTTTTGTGATACGTTTTTATGTCGTTTCAGATAAATGCATGTATTATAGCAGAGGAGCATGTTATGTCAACTACTGTCTCTTCCTCGTGCGTCACATAATGCGGTAAGATGTGCAAGCAGGCGTAATAAACAACTGAATACTCAGACAACACCCGTATGACCGCAAAAACATTCAAAGGCGAACATTTTCACATAGCAAACCTTATGCGTCATAGGAGCTCTAATCCGAACGTCAACAGGCTGCTGTACTACCAAAAAGCGTGCCTGTAAGCATGTCTAAACCTCCAAAAAAATTTTTACATATTTGAAATTTTACTTGATTTGGCTTCTTGTGGTAGAAGTGTTGAAGTTAAGATCATTGCAAACAGAGTCTTCTCTGGCAAACACAAAAATAGCACAGAAGAAGGGAAAACACAAAAAGATATCCTCTTTGTTTTAAATCCGAGACTAAGTCTCTGCTAACTGTTCATCTTGCAGGCTAATTAACACAACTTCAAATAGTTGCTTGAATACCAAAAAGCAATTTTGCTGAAGTGCAATTGCGCGATAAACGTCTAGTTATCATATTTGTACAACGTCAGCCTTGTAAAAGTTTATGGTGGTTAACTCATGTTCCATCGCGGTCTGTCGGGTTGTTAGTTTCTTTTTCTGTGTGAAACGAACGTCATTGCCAGGTGTATCGCTGTACCTAATCGTAGCTTACTGGTTGTGTCTTTGTCATGGACGTTTTTCAGATCGCTTCTCTTAGCCGTTAACCCTTGATTTTAGGAGTAAAGCTGTTCTAGATTATCACAGTAAAAAATCAAAATGCAAAGACGGAAAACATAGACATTGAACGAGTTTTTTTTAACTTTCGTTTAATTCTTTCTGAACAAGTGAAACCACAACGTTTTGAAAGGTAAATACTACACTCCCGCCATACATATTTTTTAGCAATAGTAAATAAGAACGCTACAAATTCAACGACGCTTAGTTGCCTGTTTTTTCCTTGACATATACAGTAATGCATTTTGTTTTCGGATTAAATTGACTTTGAATGGGACTATGAAACAACGAGAAGATAAAAACTTGCTTTTGGTTTTTTGATTATGGCTGAAGATGTGAAAATTATGTCAAATCGATTCCCTAATAAATTAATTTACTGACTGATTCGACTGCGTCAGCTGTTCGGAGACTTTTGATTGGAATTGTTTTTGGTCTCTGCCTAAAGCACACCATTCAAACATTTTATAAAATTTAAACCAAACTAAATTTGTTTTCTCATTACAAGCGTTGTCAAGAAGGATTTGCAACTACTGGACAGTTTTAGTACCAACGCATGCGAACGATTTTGTAAAATTGACGGACCTATTTTTCTAAAGCACCAATCGATTTACAGAGGATTACGTGATCAAACGAAAACATGGCCTCAACCAAAAGAAGCAAACAACTGAAATTCATTCCGCTGTATGAATGCATAATTACACGTGAATTTTGTCAATTTCATTTAATCTTCTCCACTGCGAACATGTCTCGTTGGTTGCAATGCAACATTACTCCTCTTCTTTTGTATAAATCTGATTATGACGCTATGTTCGAGAGAGCTGGTGAATGTACTAATTCAGGCACATATTTTTATATGGAAGTTTGCGGAAAAAAACGTTTGGAAAAGCGAAACAATGGTTGTGTCCAATTGGGATTACGAATAAATATTTAGCGAAGCTCGCTGATTTCTAACTTACAGCAACCAAACTACAGTGCAATTTTGACCAAACCACCAAATGTTTTTATTAATTCTTTTCGTTCACTTCACTCTTGCACTTTGGCTGCAAAAATAATAGCAATGATTTTGAAGTCATAGGAACTAAATGCCTTACAGACTTATTCAAAAAGTTTTTACCTTTTCGAATTGTCATTACACGTACTTATTAACATTTTGGCAACATCTCTTTTCATGTTTGCTTATGTGTTTACCAAGTTTTGGATCACGCCTGTAGACTTAACCCTTTAAAATTAAATTGCGATGATAAAACCGCATAAGATAACTTTCCAAAATTAAAAATAAACAAGAGACGTGTACTGTAATTGGACATTTCTAGAAAATGACATGCTTTCCAGCTTCGTGAGTGGACCATTGGGAGGAACATTTCGTACCGGCTGTGGCTCAATGAATAACACATGTTTCTGTCATCCTAGATGCAGGGGTGCCCCCGCAGCTTGTTTAATCGTATCGAAACAATGTCACATTTAAATAATAAAGAAAGATAAAGAAGTACTTAAAATATAAAGTAAACTTACAATATAACATACACATGAAAACAAAAAGCTGTCACTATAACAAGTCTGTAATGTGGTTATTAGGATGTGGCATTCACGTCAAAAATGTAATAAGGCGATAAATAAAACTGAAAAAGTCACAAATCGAGAACGAATTCATAACGATGTATATACTCGTAAATTGGGGTGTCCACTGCAGCTGGCGCTATGTAATTAAGCTAGAATAAATCAAATCGAAAGACGAAATGATGGAAATGAATAACAATTCAGTAATAAGAATATACTTTCTAATCAAAATAATCTACGATATCAAAGATTTTTCCGTTAATCTGCGTCAAAATTGCAGATGGTGTAATTGATCGTTTTGAAGCTTTCACCAAGAATGCTGCACGCAAGAAAATAAGCAAAGATATTCCCTTTTTTATTCTTCATATGTTCACACAGAACACCGTCTTGATTTTTTCCTGATTTTGTTGTTGACAATTTAGGTAAAGAGTTCTACTTCACGAAAAGCATGTGCTTGTCAATCAATCGGTATTAATTGTATCCAACCATTTTATTTAACGGATATAGCTATCACCTCACTGGTGAGCTTTTGAGACTGTTACGATCCAAATATGGAGAAAAGATTGAGTTTGGCTAGATATCAAGAAACCAGGTGGAGTGGGCGTCACTTATGTGAAAATGATCATATTGGTTTGGGTTTGGATCAAGATTGAAACAAAAAGCTTCTCGCAAAGACATGCGTTGGTGCGTTGATTGCGACTTGTTGATGAGCTTCGCCCAGAGTCAAGGGTATTGTTTTTCACGGCTCAAAATTCCACTATTTCAACTGAAGACATCTTTAGAGGCGTTAGTTGGGTTTCCAATGACACTGAAAGCGTTTTCAGTCTCTGTTTGAGAACTTAAAGTCTTAGAGTTGGTTCTATAAGTGTTGGTAGATTGCTTTGGAGATTATTCAGCCGAAACGGAAAATATGGCGATGACAGCAGTTGCAGCAAAATATGAGATGGAATGACCACAGGGCGTAAAACTGTTTTATTGTCAAATACTTCACAAGTGCGGAACCAGCCAGGAAGGTTATGGGGGGGAGATTTCAGTAATATTTTGTTGTCACGGTCAGACTACTATAAGAGAGATGAAGTACTGCATACTTCACAACACTGCTGGACCAAAGCAATGGACCGTAAAATGGCCTTATATTGCGAATGATTTTTTTCAGAATTGTTCAAAATCATGGTGAATGAAGTTACTTTCATAGGTCTGAAGGGAGTTGTCGCCCCTCCAGGATCCGCCCCTGATACTTCATCTTGCATAGCAAACGATCCGGAAGCTGAACGTCTGGTTCACTTTTTGGTAAAAGTTTTGGTTCTTTGGCCATACTTTTTGAACCACGAACGGTAGATGTCCAATCAAGGGCGTTAAAGACACGGATTATCACCTAAATTCCACTAAAAAGTAGAGTCAACAAATTAGCTCTTGCCATTAGGGCCCAGGATTCGATGACTTTGTTCAAAATAGCGTAAACCTACCTCAATTATGATATCACCCACATAAAACTTCAAATCTAATAGTTTTCAATTTTTTCAATCTTCACTACAGGAGTTACCGCGTCTTCAGAGGGGTTGAACAGCTATCTAGCTCACTCATCGGGCGAGTTACGTTGGTGCAAAGCGACAAAAAAGTGGCGCACGCGGGACTCAAAGAGCAAAATCATGGCGCACGCGGGACTTATAAGGTGGGATGCACCAAATGCTAACAAAGACCTGAAATTGTGGCAACAAATCAGCTAAATTTAATCTATCTTGCAGCGCAGTAATGCGTAGCCAACTGGCATTCACCTGGCTGTGTTAAGTAATGTCATTCGTTCGTGATATGATACATTCTACCAACTAAGAAAAGTTTGAGTAATTGCGTTATTTTTTCATTATCGACCTTGCGGTTGAAATGACTTCGCTGGCTGGATCTTTCCCACGGTTCGTAGTTTTGGGAACCCTGTTCTTGCCTGGTGGTATCAAACACTTCACCGTCTTGCAGAAAAGGACGACAAACCCCTTGCAACATCCCTCTAGCGCCACCCCTTGCTTAGTGAATATCACCACAAGATTTCGAATGGACGCTTCCCTCTTAATGAACATGGGACAATAAGTTACTTGGAAATAACGTTGCAACCTTCCAGCATTTTATCAGCTACATTTGCTGATATTCGTAAAGATTTTGCCATCTGCCTGAAGAGCTTCTATACTACAGTATGTCAAGCTTTGCTGCTTTGATCAAACATTTTGTTCCTTCCGACCGTTTTGAGCATATTTATGCAATGAAATGTTGCGGGGATGTTGCATTGGAAAAACGTAAATCTTATCTAATAAAGTTCATAAAAGTATGCCTACCGCGTATATCATTATAAGAAGACACTTGTAAGCTTAGGAAAGTAGTGCGGCATTCATCAGTGCAACTGTTACAGTGCCAGTGTTGAAAATGACGTTAAACTTACGCCATCTCAAGAAAATTGTGATGTGTGCAAGTTTCAAAATGGTGTATTCTGTCGACATGAAAGCAATGCTGGCGGTATTATATCGAGATCGCACATTTTTAACTTTGATCTTTACATTATTTCGTTAATTCGTGTTTCAGCAACAGGTTGTGACAAGAATGACCCAGTAAAGTCACTCCACCGTCTTACCTAACTTCTGCACGAGTATACTGAGTTGAGTTGAGTTTATTTGGCGAAAATTAAGAATGTCAAAGACAAGAACGGAACCATAGCAATTGCAAAAACGCCAGGGCACCGAGACCCTTGGAATTAAATGAAGCAGGTTGTTCAAGAATAATTTTTGACTCACATCAAAAGCGATTAAACAAACACATCACTGCCTAATTCATACACTTTTAAAATTGCCGTGCAGTTGTGACACAACGAACACGTCGACATTTTTGCTTACGCGATTACATTTTTACAGTTGTTATGGTTTGGTAAAACAATAATTTTGATCTGCTTCGAGAAAAAGGCTGAAAGCACCGGATGGTAATGTTATTTTCATTGTGACTACCTACGCTTCAAAGAAACTGGCGCATGAAACTAAAATATTGTTACGAAGGGATTGTTGCAATATTGGTTTTGTTATTTCAGGAGCCCATCTTGTTTCTGGTGTTTAAACGTGTTGTTGCAGGAAAGATTTAATATTAGATATTGTCAAAAACCCCGAAATACGGCTTTAGAAACGCTTGCAACTCTCTGTATAGTCCCTACATTGGTTCCCAGACCGGAAATCGATTTGCTAACCGCATATCGGTTGGTTTTCGTGCTGAGTTTTTTCTTTGCCTATACGTGCTCTATTATTATACTCATCATTTAATCGTAACTATCGTATTATTCGCATATATCATCATTATTTCTTGGTTGTGTCAGTTACTTTCGTGCAATTTTACGTCTTTGTGCGTTCTTGATGCATCGGCGGTTTGCGGTTTTTCCGTACGGGAATTTTTTTAAACCGCACGTCCTACAGCGGCTTTGTTTTTTTCTGCCGCAATGCAGATTTATGCTAATGCACAACAGAGGCCAATTTTTTCGCAGCTTTGTGTCATTTTCACGCGTTTTTTGTGTCTGTTCAACATCCCCGTCCTAATTACTGAGAGCAACCACTTCTTCAAGCGAAAATACATTCAAATGCAAAATAATCATTACTCCCCACAGCGCCATCATTTAACCTCTTATTGTTGCTTTAAGCTTGGTGTGTCAGCTCTTGCGAACCTATCCACGCCTTTCTCGATGGGGGGCATTCTTATATAGTGGACACATAAGTGTTTTAATGTAGTTTTACTGCGTAATTCCCAGTAATGTTCCATTTATGATTCAACGCTATGTACTTGTTTGGAAAAGTTTTCGACACAGTTCTGTGGTACTGACAGGTACGTGTCGGTTAAGCTGATAGGCAGTGGCGCTTGTCCAAGTAAAAACGCAGGGAATCCGTTACAATTTTGGAGGTCATCAAAACAGGACAATTTTCGCTACCGTTCAATATTTTAGTTATCAAATTTCTGCCTAATTTCCGAAAACGCTGAAGTTTGCATGTACTCGTTGCAACTTTGACAAATGATCGCCAATAAAACTATTCAGGCTCCCTAAAATCACGAAGCAGCTTTCAACTTTTCAACCAATTACCAAGGCTACAGGTCAACATGATATTCCAGTACTGATAGACTGCATCACAACCACCATCCCCATGTGCACAATCCATTCGCTTATCTTGGCCAGAAAGAGGCCGTTCACTTACTCCAAGCAACAAGTTAAGTCCTACGTCACAAATTCTTCAAAGAAATTTCCCCAGGGATAGGTTATCACAGCAAGCAAAGATTCAGACTGGTCGACAGGTACCCGCAATACGATTGCGAGCTACTGAGCCAGACATCGACATAGGAGAATTTGCAAATCAAGCCTTTTCAAGTGGAAAAACTGACCCTCAACGGAGGGCGGCACGCATGGGCCACTACGAAAAAACTGATACGATTTTTTTCGATTTATTTTACGTAGTGTTTCCGAAACAAGAACAAATTTTTTTTAAACGAAAATGTTTTTATTTATAAAACATCTGCGAAACAAAAGAGTTTTCGAAACTAAAGTAAAATTGTTTTTGTTTTTGAAACGAAAAGATTTTAATTTGGAAACAAAAGTGAAAGTGTTTCCGAAAGTAAAATAAATTTTTTTAAACGGAAATGTTTTTGTGTAGAAACATTTGCGAAACGAAAGATGTTTTCGAAACGAAAGTGAAATTGTTTTTGTAACGTTTTTTTTGTTTTATTTTTCAAAAAAATGCCAGAAAATTTTTTAGGGTGGCACGCATGGGTCACCGTAGACCAGTTATTAACAGACCTACTCATAAGTGACTGTGTTCATAACATATGGGTGGTTTTAGCTCTAGCGAAAACTGTTTGTATCACTGAAGACTCAAGTGCCTGTAGTGTGTGTAATTGGCGATTTATTACTTCAAAAATCACGAACTGCAGTTTTCTGCCGTGCTGCGAAGGAACTCCTGATAATTACTCTTGGCGGTAACGTCGCTGAAAGTTTGCAGCAAGATATCTTTTATTGCGTAACACAACATACTAAGCACTTCTCCGAGGATGCAGCAAAATCTAATTCCACCTGGGCGACACAGAGTTTAGGTAGGCCTTGTCGTTGGTATTTTCCAATTCAGAGATGTGTCAGTGATTAATTCCTCAAAAGCGCAGGGATTTGTTTTTTACACAGCTTCACAAATTCAGATATATACATTTTCATTCGGATATATACACTTTATCGTTCATGGTCCTCTACAGTTTTTCGCTCCAGATTAACGTCATACGGAAAGTCTTTATCACCTCCAAGCTTCATACTATTATAGCATTTGCTCTCCCTCATATTTTTCCTTAGCATTGACATCTTGCTGGAACACATCACTCTCTTCGCAACCCAGATCAAGCCTTGCCGAAGCACTGTTCTCTACTAGGGACGGAGAATCGAGCTTTATCACAAGCAAAAAATTCACTGATAATTTTGTTTTTTTGCAAATTCACTGCATTTCTTATTTCCTATTGTTTCATTTTCGTTCTTTTCTTGTAACCACTTTCATACAGACAGTCTGCATCTCTCTCGCGCCTAGCCATGTTCTTCAATATCAAAGCTTTCACACAGTGCGTTCTTACTTCATGTTCAATCGTCCACTGACAAACCAAAAGGTCGTTACAACGCAACACCGCCAAATACTGCAGAACTCCAAATGAAAAGCAGTATTACAGTATTATCGTCTTGTGACTGTACTGACAACAGTCTCTCTAACGTTTGCATATTCGCTCGTTTCAAAGTGAATTGTGAAGTTATGCCTCTGCGCAGTTTCGCAATTTTTAAGTTAGTAATGACTCGAAAGGAGTTTCGCGGGGCCCCAGGCCATGGCCTATTTGGCCTATGAGTAAATCCGTCACTGCCATAAAATAGAAAATTTGGTACTTGACATTTGTTTCTTAATAACCAAACCGAAAAACGGACACTAGGTTGTGCAAGAATATTGTCAGAAAACATCTCTGCGCAGTACTTCTGAACATCTGCCTCACTTCTCTGAAGTTTGGCATTACATTCACATTCCAGCTATTGCTATCAGCAAGGAACCTCACCAGTGGCGGAATACGGGGGGGACTGACTGGGCTACAGCCAGGAGCCCCCGCCACTTAGGGGGCCCCCAATCCCTAAGTCGTTAAAAAGGTATAATGTGAACAAGACACAATACGCTGTAAAAGATACCATCCCCAGTGGGAACTGATAAGTAGGCGTTCTGTGCTCACTCACTGAAATTGCTTCGTTGACGTAAAACAAGTTGATTGTTTGGCGTGTGGTTTGGCCGACATTCACTAGCAATTTAGTACTCCAAGGTCTAAAAACGTAAAGTCTTACATCCGATTGGCTTATTTTGGTTTCGGATGCGCATGCGGTATCCACGTCATTTGAACGTCAGCCCTGCAGAAAGCCCCGAAGGAAGTTGTGAACTTGTTAAATGGTGTCAAGTCTCTCAAAAATAGCGAAAATGAGTAGATTTTAGCTTAGGATAAAAAATTATGGCGTTATAAGGCAGGATTGCCAGAGTTGATACATTAATACCAATTGTGGTACTATGCACTTCCAAGACGCACGTTTGGACATTTTGGTACATGCTACTTTTATGTGAATCGCCACTATTTGGTATTATTCTTGATAACTGACCTAAAACATAATAAAAGCAATAATTAACAGAAAAGTCGGCAGATATTGAGATATTTAAAACGTTAACTGATAACAAGAATTAAACCATATCAAGCACGTCTTAGTTCTGTTTACATTTCGTTCACGTAACTCTGAGCTTGCTCCCACTAAATTCAGCGTCTCATTCGATTTTATTACGTCGTACGATGAGCTTTTAGTTACGAACTGTGTTGAGTGCTATTTTATATTCCATGTGGAGTAGAAAAAATATAAACAATTCAGCAGTGTTAATTCCTATTAAAGGTAAAACCATACATAATAAGTAAAAATGAGTTTCACAACAGTTATCGATAAGTGAGTGCATGCTCCTGTTCTTGCTAATAGTCTTATTGCTTTTTCCTTGATTGTGAACAGAAAAATAAAATACACTAAATTAATTGCAGTGAGTAGGCTACAATTATTATTTTTACAATAACAATTTAGAGGACATATCAAACTGTGCTCTTCTGGTAGGTAAATTTAGGTAAACTTTCGGTGAGGTTAATTTTAAGATTAGGTTAGTGTTATTTTGGTCTGTAATCTTAAAATAAATGGAAAGCTGATTTTTCTGAAAATATTTTTTAAACAAAATTTTATTTAACCAAAAATATCATTTGGCTATATATTTACAGTGAACTCCGCTAGCACGACCACCCACTGGACTGCACTAAATTGGACGTGTTCACGGCACCGGTGTGGTCGCGTTAGTGGATTTAATAACATCAAATGTTTCATGTATTGGCTTCTCAAACGTTCACATCGCACTCACCATTTATCTGTCGATGGAAACATCAAAGAAGAGTGGGGAGTAGGGTTGTATTATCCAGATAACGATTAACCGGTTTACCAGATAACCGAGAGATTTTTTACTATCCGATATCCGGATATATTTCTGTCGGTTAACGGGACAAATAATTAACGTTACTAATGAGTTATACACTTTTCAACGCCCTGCAAATCTTCACACTCCGTATGAAGCTCACTATCTAGCCCGCTTCTGTGGAAGCAGAAAGGGCATTCAGTGCACGTGGACTCTTTGCTACGACTCACAATCGATGCGTTGTGCTTCAGACGAAATGCGTTGACAAAGCAGTAATGTTAAAAATGTATGGTTTTCGTCATATATGCAGCACTGACTTTAACCCGATTTGATCGGTTGCTTCTAATAGGGACCCTCGCTATACGCCTGCTAACCTACGCAAACTTGCCGCTTGTGCAGTGCCGGTGCGCGGGTTCACAGTGTGTGGGATCCCTAGCCAACCAAAATCAAAGTGAACCGCGGGGCTTTTAACCCCCTATCATAATTGTTTTTTACAATTTAGTTGTTTCAGTGTTAATTGTTTTTCTGTAATGTGTAGTCTGTTCTTTTAATAACGCCTAGTTAATAAAAAGAAGGTTTAGGTTCTGAAGCTGTTTTCTTTTTTACTAAGACAATGGGGGTATCAGTGGGATACTCATGTTATCCACAGGGGTGGAGAACATTTCAAACATTGTTTCTTATTCAAGCGTCAACGTCACTTTAATTTTTACCGTCGCATCGAATTCAAATCTAGGTCACTGAAACTTAAACGATTGCACTGAAAAAGGCGTTTTAACATCGTATTTAGACTCTTTTTTTTGTTTTTTTCATCGTATTTAGGGAGTTTTGCTTCAGAAAGCATTTCGTATTTGGAAGATAAAGTGTGAAATACAGTTCGATAGTTGTTGCCGCTACAGCAATCACTTCTGACGGTTTAAATTTAGTTCGTAATTGCGAGTGTGGACTGCGTAGCCAGTCTTACTTAATTTCCTTTCAGAGATCTGACGAGGCAACCTGATATTGACAAAAACGTTTGAAATATAATAGCTTTGGTTATGCCAACTGCATGACTATTATACAGGTGTGCAAAAATAACGGTTCCTTTAAAAGTGACCGAAAATTTATTTGAAAAACACTAACAGTTAAACCATTTATAAAGTAACAGAAGTGGCAGTTTGGTTCACGTGCTACGTTTCATGATGTTCTCAGTTCTTGTGTTGAAAGCTGCATCATGAAGTCCTACCGACAAAAGGATCACGGCATCAATCTCATGCAGATTGGTGTCATAAACCTTCTGAGATATAGCCTAAAAATTTAATGTTGCAAAAATTTAAAGAAGTGCAAAGGTGGATTATTTTGGGAGGTTTAAGAGGCGACTACAGTATTGCATGATTTGAAAAATAACCAAGTAGATGTAAATATATTGCGATGTGTGCAATTACTTTGCAGTATACTTCTTTCGTGTTGAAAGAGAAAGAAATTTCTTAACTTTTCCAGGATATTCAAAACTTGCTCCAATAACGGTTTGCACTCTTTTAACTGATGCTCGAGTAAGCGGATTTGGGATTCACTGTAACCATTTTAAATGTGTAAAGTATATACTGATAGGCATTTATAGTGAGGGGCGGATTTAGCTGATGTGAGGCCCTAGGCTAAGCTGCTTCCGAGGCCCCTCTTCCATTTTCATGAGGAAAAAATGAAAAAGCGTTAACCAATTTACGAAGAGCCCAAAATGACGATAGCGACGTTCTAAAAGTACTGTCAATTAAAATTATAAATCATTTCTGGAATGCCCACGATCACTGCTCTTGTTGCTGCCTTCGTCGCATGAGTTCAATGGCACGCAATTTATGAAACTGTACTTGGCTGGCGGGAACACGAATATTAATTTAACAATTGAAAACGCCACGTTTTTTTTTCTTTTGAGCCAGTTCTTCATAACCACTGCTAGGCCGCACTAGATCTCGGGGCAGGTGTTGAGCAGCCACTCGGTTGTCTCATCGTCCAGAACCATCAGGCCATGCAGTCCATGGGGAGGTCGACGGATCGGACATTGGAGGACAACATGGTCGACGGCTTTTTTTTCTGCGCCACACTCATAGGTTGCAGTGGAGGCCATACCCCATATGTACAAGCAGGACCGGAAACGTCCAACACCGGTGCGTAGCCGGTTAAGCCCAACCCAGGTTCTTCTTGGGAGGGTCATTTCGGGGGGTGCCGGTTTGGGGGATGAAAGTGCGGAGGCATAATAATTGCAGGGTTCTACATTCCACTGGCGATACGCCCAGTGCGCTGCACGTGTGTTGTTGTCAGATAAACAGATGAGTTGTTGTGCCGTGGGTACAAATAGGTGTCTCGACTTGAGGCGCCGTGCATTTGCACTCGATGGACAGGTGAGCGCTGAGTGGAGCAGGTGTCCAGGTTCTATGGCATGCTAGGGACAGTGTGGCTACTTTGCGACAAAGCTTAGCAGGTTGGATGCCTGCAAGAACAGGAAGGTTGTCCGTTGGTGTGGGACGCAGGCATCCAGTCACAATTCACAAGGCGTCATTCATGGCAAGGTCGATGAGGCGTTTATGAGCGCTCCATTATATATATGACAAAACACACGGCCTACATTTTTTTCATAAGTTTCGCATTTGCTTTTTCTTGTGTGTGCTCAAAAAAACAAACACACTGCATATATGTGTGGCGGCATAAAGACGTTAAAGCACAACCTGTGGATCACGTTGCAACTCGCTTACAACGGCTTTAATAATCTCACACACACAGCAACACACATCATGTCAAACGCACCCAAATGGTTATAGCTGCTAGGTTCACCATTCGCTTGTTTGTTACTTATTCAGACTGCTAAGAATCGAACGCAACGAAACTGTCGGGCGCAAGGATGTGAGGTTTACACCAAAATCGTCACCAGAAAGTCTTCAATAGGGGGACTTTACATTTGAGCAGGCCTCTTGACATTCTGAAAATTTGGTAAATTCTCCACTGATTTGTAGTATTTCATATTTCAATTTGGAGGGTCGGAGCTCACTGATGCCCCCGTTGCGACGGGACTAGTTTAAGCTTCCCTTATGTTGTCATTATTGTTAAGCTGCAAATGATGTGTGTGGGAGCTGTTTTACGTTCTCGTCGTCCACCCTGAGCAATATTCGCACTGGCCAAACAACACAAGCTGAACTGATGAAAGACCTTTTATATGCGGATCAGGTGAGCTCCAATTCTTCCTTAAAGATCTAACCTCATAATCGTACTATCTGCCAGCTGTGTGTATGCGACAGAAGAAACCACAATCATCGAAACAAATAGGGGTGAACATAGCGCAGTATACAATCAAAAAGCTTTTGAGCTGGCCTTCTTCATAACAAAATCATCTAGGAATTCATTACAGTTTGTTTGCTTAAGTTTGTCGCTTTCAGTGCACCGAATGCTTAATGTGAACACTGGACAACCTCTCTCTTAACATTGTGGCCATTTAAGTCATGTTTAATTTTTTTGAATCTTGAAAAATACCTTTCTCCTGAGCAGTTAGTGACTATCAACTAAGAAGTAAGGGTCCGCGTGGTTGGAGAAACTAAAGACCACTAATCTAAGGCGTCAGACCCAAACGCGCTTTTGTCATTTTCCTGATGTTCCCTTATTATTTGTGTCTTTGGGGAAGAGTTCTGTGGTTGCCAGATGGCAAAGCGACTTTGGCTAGCTATTCAAGTTAATCAAAATCTTCTCTGATATGCTTTGCACGGGAGCAGTACAAACGTGCACCAGTACTCAATAGCAATCTGATTTCTGAATGATTTGTTAAAGAAAATTAAAATAGAAGAAATCACGTGGAAAAATTCTAAACCAGCTTCACATGGCAGAAACGCTAACAATACTATTGTATTGCTCAGAAGAAGCAACTATGCTTTACTGTAGGATACTGCTGCTAGCGCTAGGTATAGCTCTTGTCTGCAGTACAACTTTTTAAGCTTTGATCAGGTGCTGGAGTGGCGTAACTAGAGGTTTGAGCCATGTGGGGAATTAGTTGAAGGGAGCCCACTGGCCAACACTCTGAAAAAGGTTGAGAAATAATAGTGAATCCGCGTGTGGACAGCGATACTAAAATCCGAAATCACAGAAACACATTCGGAAAAACGTAAAAAAACAACAACCTACCCAGGTACGCATCCAGCTCTTCATTTCGGGGGAGGCGATTAATGAAATTTCATTCGATGACGTCATCGTACTTATCCAACCGTGGTACAACTTTTTCGCAAACGGTCAAATATAATAATGTATTTTTGCCTGCTGACACGCAGACCATAGTATACAAACACCCACATTCTGCACAACACTGGTTAATAAAAACAGAACGTCTTACAACAGCGTTGGAGGCTGAATCACCAGTGTCAAGCGAAATTTCTGACTTCACGCCATACGCGCTTGCACAGAGCAACATTCTACATATAAAATACGCTGAGAAAACTGATGATTAGGGTTTAGTGTTTGGTGATTAGGTGTGTCGGGTTAGGGTTTATGTTACACTTGGAAAATGAAAAATAATTGAAATCTAAGATTAAGTTCAATATTTTTCACTAGATTTACTTATTCCTGTAGTGTAGCTTGTTGTAGGTATCTGACATCCAACCAAAAAGTTTTAATTTACCCAAGACACATCAAAAAGTAATCGCCAAACTTTATTACTTTACTCTGAGATGCAAAATGACTCACAAAAAATAATAGGTCAGAAATTTCGCAAAGGTCAGAAATTTCACTTGACACCGGGCTGCAGAAACTGACTTGACTGAACGTTTTGTAACGGTGTTAGAGGCCGAGCCTCAGGTTTACAGACGCATTCTTAACACTATTTGTTCACTTGGTACAACACTACTGCAGAGTGGAATGCTAATTCCTAAACTGGTCAAGGCCAGGTAAAGTACGAATGAATTGTGACATGCACACCCTCAAACGAACAAAAACTGCAATGTTCGAGCACTCAGTCACAAAGTAAAATGCGGTTGTGGTGTTGAAAGAATAAGGACGAATATAAACAATCTGACTGCGTCAAAGCAGGGCAACCTTACGTTATTAGACCTTCTGCATCTTTCGAGAAACAAGTACATATTTTTTCTTAATAATGCCTCAAATGTAGGAATGTTACATTGAACCTTACGAGTCATGATTACTAACACTCGCTCTCCAGGGCAGGTTGTACAGAGCTCTGCATCCAAAATTATAGGCCACACGCAATCTTTGCACGCATGACTTTCTGAAATTCCACCATATTTGTGATGCATACATGGGCGTACAAAAGGAACTGAAAAGTACATTTTTAACAGCATGAGAACATCGGCAAAAAGTGGTTCGCAGCTTGTTTGCTGCACAATATTTTTATCGCAGTTGTCTCGGAATGTCTTTGTCATCTGAGAGCTCAGTATTAAGAAAATCTTCCAGATATTTGTTGGTTTTAACAGATTTATGATTTTTACCACCCATTTATCAGTAATGGAGTGACACTTTTTACACTATTAGCCTTAAACGTCATACAAACAGTTTTGCTGCAGTTGAAAATATTTCCATGCGATTCTGCATAAGCCTGACACACAAATAAAAGTTATTTTCGCAACATTTCCGAAAATTAGAACGTTTCAGTTTTAATCAAAATGCAGACCGAACGATCAGGACAGAGTAAAAATTAGTATCCTCATATAAACACCTAGTTCCGTAGGCTACTCAACTGGTGTAGTCATGCCTTTCGTGTGACAGATGTATAGGCGACTACAGTAGTAAACCTGCCAAATTTTCGTCTTGTTGAACAAATCCGTTCTAACTCTATTCTTCTGGCATGTGTTTAAATTTCAATCACAAATGAAGATCCCAAACTTGAGGGACAGCCTATGTCAAAGGTGAGGGGATATTTGAATGCTACCATTTCGGACAAAACGCGTAAGGTGTCGTGTGTCTTTAGCAAATAATGGATCAGGTGTGTTTGGTTCAAAACGGCTTTTTCTGGTATTCATGAATTGTGTGAAAGTTTTTACAAGCACGTTTAAGGCTATGAGGTTTCAGGGCTTGCACTGGTTGCAAAAATTAGGGTCTTGTAAAGCGTCATTTGGAGCCAAAGTGGTTTAGTAAGTAGGCGGGTTCAACACTTGACTAGCACTCATGTGACACTTTACCAAACGTTTTTCCCAAGCCGTGGTACTGGGATCAACCCAGAAAGACACAAAAACGTGAAACAGACCTCACGCTAAATTTAGTTGAAAACTGTCAGGTTTCGAACCGAAAATGCAGCTAAACAACATTTTTTAAAGAAATGTACTACGTTAATACTGGTAATACGCTTTGCCCTTAACAAAAATAATCACAAGGTGGTAGAAGAATAGGTTGTTTGACCTGGCACTAACTGTTATGTCAAGATTTCTCTAATCAGTTTGAAAGTTTCAGCAATTTGCACGGTTCAACATTACCCTAATGCAGTGTTTTTCAACCATTTTGCTGCAGCGGAACTTTTCGTAAATGTTTGCGTTGCTCATGGAACCCTGTGCAATGATCCAAATGTCCATATTGCTACAATCCAAGTGTCTATATTGCTCTGTGGTTTCAAGTGTCTATATTGCTCTGTGGTTGCGAATTTCCTCTAGGTAATTTATGTCTGTTTTGGCGGAACCCCCGGCAGCAACTCGCGGAACCCCGGTTGAAAAACACTGCCCTAATGTTAGAAAGTTTCATGAGGGCAAATTGAGGTCTGTCTAAGAAAAAATAGTACACGAACAAATAGACCAAAAATGCCTTAGGAATGCGAACATTTTAAACTATATCTCAACGTTTGACACTTCCAGCGTATTTGTGGTTAAATACCAATCATTTACGAAATTTTCGATCAGATAACCTGTCTCAAGATAAATCTTGTAAGGAGATAATTTACCAGTAGAACAAAGAAAAATTCCAATAAGGCTTCTTAAAAATGATTAGAATATAAAATTTCATCTTTATTCTTTCAAAGTTTCTGCAAATGTCAAAATTGCTATGCAATATTTTGAAAATTTCAGGAGGAACAAATTCCCCCTCTGTTTGCGCGCCTGAACCCACCTAAAACCAAAACAATAGTAAATATCAAAATACAAGCTAGGTGTGGTCCCGGTTTTTACATTTGGCTTGTCAGGGGAGGCGGTTTGCACCCTGTCCCCCGTCAGTTAAGCCACTTATTAGGTGTATTTCAAACAGGAACAACCACAAGTTCTTTTGTCTGTTTCACACGCAATAATCGGTACGATTCAGCAAACGCAGGACGCAGCCAGCGTGCTTTGAGTATATCGACACAATATTCGGCATGCGACTTGACCAACCGTCATATTGAGATTCATGTGAACTTGTTGGGAAACTATGGCGTTATCAACACGAAATCTGATCAGGTGAATAAAATCAAATTTCATGAAAAATAACATAAGACATACATTTTTGACGACTACTTGTCGAAATGATCATATACCGACAATTGACTCTATGCGTACCACTGTTGCGATCGGAAATCCCGAGCGGCATGTGCGCAAAGCTTCACACCGTGGCATTAAGCAACAATAGAGATCATGCTCGCAATCTCTCTTACTATTGCTTGCTCGCGCTACATATATAATGGTGTTATTCTTCGCACACATCCAGTTCGTGGTGAATCACACAATCAACGCAACGCCACCGGAGAGGTTGCAACAACATCCCCTCCTTTTTACAACGAACCACACCGATCGCACGTTCTTTGTGTGAAGGCTAACTCGGCACGACCTCTACATCCTTGTCACAGCATCATTTTGTTGAAGTGTCTCTCACTGTAACACACAAGCATGCACTGCGAATCTGATTCACTCTATCCTATGCGATGATGAAGACGTTACTCAGGCTCGCGGCTGTTTGAGACACGAAACAGGCAGGGGATTTGAGAGGTTACACTGTACAATTTATTGCCTCGAGTTCTGCGCTGGTTTTAATGACGCAAAACGGCAACATCTATAGACCATTAACACAAACAGCGATTTGTTCTTTACCACGATACAGAAGCAAACATATCGCAGAAAACAGTCAATGGATCAGTCAGACGACACATTCGCTCCCGGCACCACTGATGAAAAGAGCCTCAAGTAAGGTTCCGCGAGGTCGTAAACACATGCACAGAAAGGCGAGAAGAAAAACGCATTCAACGAACTGCGTGAATATTGAGTCGCGTGTTACGTACAACGCTGTGTGAGCATGTGAACGGTTTATGCCCAGCCGGATGGCTCAATGAGCAGTCTATTACAAAGCACTGGTTCCAGTCCGTACGTACATGTCCATATATTTTGGCCACTGGCCGCAACACCACAATTTGTTGGAGGCGCGCTTGGATCTTTAGGCTATGGCTTAAGCCTGCACAGCCTATTGGCAAATGCGGCCCTGTTTATTGTACTGGAGTCTTTATAGTTTACAGTCGATTTTGGGGCTATACATTTAAGAATAAAGTATTTAGCTAAATACCATGAGTCAAAGGCCAAGTGACTTAGGCCAAAATCATTGAGTGGCAGTCAAACGAGAGCAGTTTAAAACTATGGCAAAAAGGCTGAAACTGAGAAAGCGGATAGTGCATTGGACAAAGTATTTCAACAGAGCTACCTCGGAATATGAAGAAAAAACTTTAGAAGAGCCACACCATAGTGAACATTGCGACAACGTAAGCAGCCAGACTGATAATGTTATGCCAGACAGCCAAAGGGAAGCTTATGTACAAAGAGTGAAGTAAGTCATTTCGAAAGTGTTGAGCCTGGCAAATACGGAAGTTCGTCAGCTGCTGCATCTGATGAATCTTACGAGCACAATTTACCGGAACCGTTGGATGGACAAACGATCCTGCGGCTTGGTCAGGTGTGATGAATTGGAATGTTCGGGTCTATTTAATCCAAATAGCACCGTCCACAATCACAACAGAATTTTCGCCAGAAACGGGAGTAGTAGGACGGTTTTAATTTCACTGCAAAAGAGTAGGCCTACTGTTAAATGACGAAACGGTACGTAATCCATGTCTCGGCGTCCATCTTTCGGGCCTAGTTTTTTCACATCACTGACTTCTATCATTACAACTTGATGCCCCCTAAAAATGTACGCACACACCACTCACTGGGCCCCGCAAAAGTACTTCCAATCGGGCCCTGCACTTGCAAAATCCGGCTCTGTCCACGTTTTGTATATTCACAACAAAACTGTGCCATGAGTTTGCTCTCAATTTATCAAACAAACTTCGTGAAATCAATATCTAACATTAGAGGTTATTATCCAGTTAACCGGTTAGCTAAAATAAAAATATCCGGATATATGCGTTGTCCGGTTAGTAAAAATTATTGATATCCGAACTAACCACACTGCCAATACGCAGTGAGGTCAAGGTATTTTTGTAGTGATAGCTCAGCTGGTTAGGCTGGTCACTGAAACTTATTTTTGAGAGGTTATAGTTTAACATCCTACACCATTTCTCAAAACATCTCAAAATGTGGGTCTAAACTAAGCCATCTATCTCTCTCACTTCTCCTCTCTGTATTGTGATAAAGTTGTTTCACATAACAGTCTACCAACAATGTCTCCTTTATCGGAACAGACATTGGGATGCCCTGACAATTTAAACATAAATGAGCATATTGTATTCCTACCAACGGTCATAACAGAACATTGCATTTGTGCACTATATAACGTTCACACACTACATTACACAATACGTCTGCACTCACTTGATTCACTATGCAGACCACGAAATTCAATTAATGCGTACTCGATATATCCTCTTCACATTTAACAGTTCACAAAAATGAACGCAACGCTAATCACATCTGAATTTTATGACCCAGAGCTATGACACTAATTTCTGTCGTTTTTCTCGAGATTTGTCATGACGTTTCTGACTTTTGTTTCGCAATTCAAATAACCTATTGCGGAATTTTTTTTTCAAAATGAGCACGTCTGCAGCTCCTGCTGGGTTTCCTACGGCGTCTTGTTTTGGGGAACGTCTGGCTCTACAGCACAGCTTCTAATGACCGTATTATTTCCCTTATTAGTTCTCGTCACATGAGTCAATCGTTAGCCTGCTTCACGTTATGCGTGTCGCAATCTTCGTTTTTTTGAAGGCCAATTTGTTTGCCTTAGTATGCCAAGCTTCTGACAGAACCCTCTGGTTAACCAAAGTACCCCAGCATGCTTCCGTGTACAAGCTCCTCACAGTTCAGATTAGAGTACGAAATATGACTGACTGTTAAGTCATCTTAATCGCCCTTTTATAGTTTAATTGTGTTAACCCACAAATGACGTTTTCATGGTTCCAGTTTATTAATTTTACTCGTCAGATTTTCATTTGTTGTCGATTTTGGCGCAGACAACAAGGGCATTTTTTATGCTGTCGATTTTAGCGCAGACAACAAGGGCATTTTTTATGTTGTCGATTTTAGCGCTGGCGTTCACGCTTCATTTACTTATCGTTAAACTCACTGTATTGCACATTCCTAACGTTATTCACACACATGTACTTTTCACGGATCACACGGTACACTGTTACACACATCGATACACAGGTTAAATACTGCTTCATCATACTCCGGTAACTCCAACCGGATGGCTTCATCTACAAGATCATCAATTTTTCTTTCCCATAAATCATCGTTAAAACTGTTAAGTGCATCTGCACATTCTATACTTGCATTTATTTTAAAAGCCGTCAAGTTTTCGTAATTGGTACGCATGTCCCAGTGATGCAGTATTTTGTCACGAAATGGTCTTACACACGGTATTTTTCTCAGAATAATATATTTATAGTACGCAAAAACACTTCATAACCATTGTCAGTCGGTTTGTCTCTAATTCTAATAGCGACTTCAGTTCGTTTTGGCATGTTGTGTGCTATCCAATTCAGCATCAACGCCACTGTTTTTCCTTCAGTCACCTTGCAAAATGCCTGGGTCATTTCATCGTCCGTTGTACTCCCAAATGTCCTTAACAATTTCTTCGCTCCATTTTGTCCAAGTTGTGCTTTCTTTTATTTATCCAACAGTTTCAGCATGCGTTGACTCTTTTACGTTGTTCCTTTAGTATAAACACATAATGAATGTTCATATCTTTCTCGCCATTGCAACATTGTTTGTAAGTCGCTTTTTGTTGTTACAGTTAGTATTTCAGCTCGCTTTACACTTCCCATCAATTCGGCACGTGTCAACGTTTCATAATTAGTTGTAATCGCCCAACAGTAGATTTGTCTTCCCCCAAAATCGTAGTTCGCTTCTACTCGTCTAACAAAAAATGTCCCCCTTCTATTGGCAATTCGTACATCATAGACCTTGGGACTACCGTCTTCTATTATTCTAATATCATAATCTTCGCCAGTTTTGCTCTTCTTTTCAATCCAGTTTAATACTAACTTAACCACCATGGTTTGTTGTAACTCGGAAAATGGCCAATATTTTATTTCACCATTAACGTCACTATATTTTCTTAATATCTTTCTAATGCTTTTTTTATTGTCCTGACAAGGAATCAATTCTCGGATCATTTTTCCTGAAAAATAAAAGTGGTACACGTTATTTTCACTTACTTCATTTCGTTATTCATTATGGTTTTTCCTTCTTTTTCTTTTAGTTCATCGATAACACTTGCTCTTATTATACTTTCTCTTATGTTTGCAGGATTCAGTTGCTTATAGTTTACCCCTCTTTTCCACCAATATAGCCGTTCGTTAAATGGCAATTTGGTTACCTTCAGCTTTTTTGCAGTTATATAATTTCTACCATGTTTAGTGAAGACAGCTTGTCCAACCGTTCTCACTCCCAATCTTTAAAGTATATTTTATATTTTTGTCTCTTTATCCCCTTAACTACTATCCAATGTAGGAGTAGCTTTGTCACCACTTCATCATCGACGTCATTTAATTCCAGTTTCGTGAGGAATTTCGTTGATACTCCAAAGTCGATAAGTGCTTCACTAACATTTTCTCGCGTCCTAGCATAGTTCTTTAATACTTCTATAATGTCCATTATTCCTGTAAGACGTTATATTATCTTATTTACTTACACTAGCCTTTTTCTGGCTTCTTTGGTTAGGTGCTCCATGTAAAAACCCGTTGTACTGTTTACGAGTTCACGAAATGTTAAATTGTTGTAACAAGTCTCAGGCTTCAACTGGTACAATTGTGGAGTTAACGCTTCTTTTATTTTCTGAGCTTCCTTCATATATGCTCTTTTTCTTCTTTATCAATACAATTTCTCCCAACTCACACGTTTCCCGGATCTTAATGTATATTCTATATTTTACGCTGGTGGGACTCTTGTATATTATCCAGCTTATGAGTAGTTTAACTATTATCTCATCAGTCAGTGTCCAAAATCGCCGTTCAGCCAATGCTCCGGGTTTTATTCCAAAATTACGTAATCTTTTTTTCACATTGCCTTTATGTTTCGTAAGGTGTGTTACAATATCCATACTTATCCTGTTAATAACCAATGACATGATTATTATCTCACTTAATTTGTTCAAGTTCGTTTATTTCCCAAGTGCGAATCGATTGTTTTTCCGCACTTGTCATCCCGTTGATTAACTGCGCTCTCATTATACTTTGTTCTATCATCTCTGGGCGAATATCTTCATACCGTACACACGGTTCCCAGCAGTACACCTTTTGTCCAAAGGGTTCATTCGTTTTTTGTGCCTTGTTGATATATATATATATTTCTCCCTGTTTTTCTCGTTATGATCGCTGTGCCTTCTTCTCAGGTTTCAATTAATTTAAAATATAATTTATAACGCATATTGTTAGAATTTTAATATGCTATCTAGTGAAATGGTAGTTGGAAAAGTTTTACTTCATCAATATCATTCAGATATTCATTCAGATACTCATTTGGTGCCATTCCATACTGTCGTATTACCCGGCGTGCGTTGCCATTTTTACGTTCATGATTTCTTAATACTTCTACAATGTCCATTTGCCTGTAATGCAAATATATGCAATATAATAACGCTTCAAAGCATATGTACATGTCTTACATTAGTTAGCTGAGAGATAGTGTGACATTTAATCAATAAAGCATTCCCCGTTCAGCATATTCTTCCCGTTCTCTTGTCCATATTTTTGCAGCTTGCATCACGTCATAGTTAATGCGATTCACCGCGTTTGCTCGTTTCACGCTTCGTTGGAGCTCGAGCTCATCAGTGTCCAGCGTATGGTACGTCGTGCCTTCTGCCCAGTGGTGCAGGCTTCTGCCAATTAGTTCCGGTGCTTCCCTGATTTCGGTGACATGCAGCGCACCGTTTCGACTTGCGCCGGGTTGTCGATTTGTATCCGTATTTCGTAAGAATCGCCTAGACGGCTATGGTTGGCAATCCATTTTAACATTAGTCGAGCGCTTTCTTCTTGTGGTAGTTCATGGAGCATCACAAATTCCTTCGTTAAATTTTGCTCCGTTGTTACCTTGATACGTTTTCGTATACTGCGCCGATTTATTTTAAACATTTTCAGTTCATCTACTAGATCCATGCTCCCTGTAAACACATGAATCCGTATGCTACCACTTTTTCATACATGCACTTTTTTCCGTTCGCGTGACGGCTTACTTTTAAACACACGGTTCTTTCGCGCATTACTCCAATTTCCCGTTTCTATTTACTTCATCGTTCTTATGTCACACCCTCTCTCTCTACATTACACTGTCGCTATTACGCCTACACATGTTATCTCACACATTGTACATATAAGGCTTATATACTCGATACTTTAACATCACAACACATAAGAACTTGTTGACACCATTTTTGTCCGGCATCTCTCATATTTTTGACTATATTTTCTTTTTAGTCAGCTTCGTCCATGTCGGGCTCGTCAATCAAATCCGCGAATTTTACATTCTGCATTGTTATTGTTGAACCTTCACTGCTGGCATCACTTTCAGTAGCCAACATGTTCTGGTCATAGATGACCATAACAGTCTCTTCAATCAGAATGAACACGGCAAGCATTTTTACAACACAGCATGAAAAGAATACACGAACTAACACAAAAGCTGCGAAGGCACAAAATACCAAAAAATGCTACGCAAAACGACACATGAAATGCTGCAAAGGCGAAACTATGTGGCCGAAACTAAAACCAGTGGAAACGGCGCGGTGGAAACACGTTGCCAAAAAATATGATCTGACCAACCCTTCCTTACAGAACACAAATAGTCACATCTCTTTCAAAGGTCCGACTGACAACTCGTTCTGCAAGCGTTACAAGCCAAACGTATTTTCTCAATACCAGCAAGTTCAAAATGGCTACAAGTGAGCCTACGAGGAAAGACAACAGCCACGAAAATTGGTAACAATGGGACCGTTTTTGACAATGTAGTTTGCATTCAGTTGTTCGTGATGTATCATATGAGAAAGAGAAACTGAAAACAGAATAATAGATTTTTTATTGTACAGAAACAAAGTTGAAGAAACGAAAAAGGCAGAAATTTTTCAATTATTTATTGATGCATTTGCAACCTTCTTTCACACCCAATATGCAAAGATCAATTATACAAATATTAGTAAAATTTGACATCATGCATAAAATGGAAACATAAAACAATTTTCGCAGAAAACGTTTTTCCAATAAAAGCTGTTTTCTTTCCGTAAGTTTATAAGTTTACCGAAAAAAGGTTTTACTACCATTGTTGGGATTTTATCAACATCACGAAAACAATCATCCAGTTTGCATGTTGTCTAAAAGATTAACTGCACAAAATCTGATATCGTTTGAATAATTTCATCATCCTTTTTTGACTTCAAGGGGCGCTTGTGAAAGGATCGGGTATGGCGTCGTTCACATTTTGCGAGTATGTCTTCATTGTGTCCAGGCTCGACGGTCCATTCATTGGATCGTAGCCTAAGCTTCTATCTTGAGGACCCCATCTTTCGCTTGGCAAGAAAAGCTACATATTTAGAAATATAGAAAAATGTAAATCAGACGATATCAAAAATGAGCCATCAGCCGTAAAAGACCAATTGCGAGATAGTCTTACCATCCGAATTTTACAAAATGTCACACGTTTTCATTGACGTATTTTGCAAATGTTGGACAAATGAATGTAACACGAAACTAAAACTATAAATTTATCGTTACGTTATATTTTGCTCTCTTCGTACAACGGCAGCAGGGTCTAGAAGAAACATTAGAAATTAATTGATTTGGCTCACACTCCCACCAAACAATTAGCATTTGTGCTAAAAATTTTACAGGTCACTGTTGTCCTGCGGTTATTTGCTGCTGTGGAAAAATAGTGCGCGAGCCGACCCAGAGGCTCAAATTGTAGCCACGCAGCAGTTTCCTGCCGGTAACTAAAAATATGCAATTTGCTGCTTCTTGTAGGCAATACAAATATTGAAGCTGTGTTAGGCTATTTAAAAAAAGAAGGAAAATAATGTAGTTGAGCGAAGTTAATTTTTGAAATGAAAAAATATGTACTATAATGATGAAAATGTTAATTATGAAATAAATATATAAGCATGCCTGTGAAAAAGATAATTTCAATACAGAAAGCAAACCTACGAGAATCTATTCTTTCATTTTGTTTTCAACAAATCGAAAACCGTTGTCAATAACAGTGGCGGATCCAGACCAGTCGTTTGGAGGGGTCAGTCAAATAGGGGGGCGCTAAAAAGTTTTCATATCTTCACTAGTTTAATACCCAGGTTCTCCGCGACAATTGTTGGGTGTCCCACAAAAGTGGTTGCATTTGGAAAGCCATAAAGGTAGCTAATTTTCTTGGTGAAACTATGTTATCATGTACGGAATTACCACAGTTTGAAATCACCCTGTATCACTAATTCACAAAAAGTTTGAAGCGGCCGCAAAAAGATGCGCCCCATTTTTCACAAGCTACACATAACCGAGAACACTGTTAGTGTCCCAAACAATCTTTGATATCTACAGTACAATTTGTTTAAAAGATATACCCCAAATAAGTGGTCTCCAACGTTTTTGCAACCGCGAATCGGTCAACGCTTGTCAAGTTTACCGTGGCCCGTGAGTAACCTAGAAGTTGCCAGTTTGAACCATCACATAAGGCTGCTGCATTAAAGTCTAAAGCAGAGATGTCAACGGGCCTCATTTTCAAACCTGAAAAAATCACAAGCCCGAACCCGAAAACCAGATTTACCGACGTGTCAAGATATGTGCAACTGCGGGTTATTGGTGACGCAGCAAAGCAAACATGACTAAAGAAATCATAATTAATCACTTCTATTGAAAGTTTAGTCAACTCGATTGGTGAAAAAGGTGTCTGGCGTTGCTAAAGAAATTTGTATGCCGCATCGAAACTGGGCCAAATTTTTTTGACAAAATCAGGCCAAAACCCAGCCTGGCCCGGAAAGCCAATTCCGACATACAACTATGGTCTACAGCCCCACTCCATCTCCAACACTCCAGCTTTATGGACCGACGCTCTCACTCTGCGCACGTAACAGTATTTCCATGAAAAGAATCGACCAATCACATACCCAGAAAGCGAGTGATTTCACCATCACTATACATTTATGCATTTTGTAACTTCGCGGCTTGGCACCAGATCACTGCCCTAAAGCATGCTGCGCGGTGTTGTCGGGCATTGTATGTTGTGGCTATCTGTATATCTAAAAAAAGAACGTCTGAAACATATATTCCTTACCTGGTTAGCGGTAGAATGTTTCTTACACTAAGAAGTGACAGCTCAAGTCCAAAGCTAGGAGCCTAATAAATAGCGAAATGACGATCACGCTTCCAGATGAAGGTTACGAAGTTACATGTGCATGGAAAACATATTTATTGCTGAAGTGACAATTCAAAAACAAAAAATAACCGCAAGGTGTTTGCTCGATATTACTCCCATTTTAGGTAGCTGCTTGCCATCATGAAAATCGATCTCTTAATCGCATTGTAGATTTACACTGGGCTTTAAAGCATATTGCCCTTCAAAAGCAATAGGTGCATGCGGGAAGAGTCCCCCTAAGTCACAGACAGTACCTCCAAACTGAAGTTCTAGTCACTCCGACAAAGTCATTTTCCAGTTTATTGCAGACTACAATACTATGAACAAACTACAATGCTGTTGATCTGGTAATGGATCTGCTCATATTCAGGCCACAACCTAAGGTGAGCATCAGCCTATAATAAATTTAAAATCGCGAATCTCAGCCAACACCAAAGTCACCAGTAAAATTAATAAAATTTGCACCGTAAGGTTTCATTACTGCTCAAATTTAAGTGATTTACAGGAATATCTAACCAATAAGCTACACATTTTGCTGTCGGTTGCAGGTTTCGCTAACCCTGCGAACTTTGTCTTTTCGTAGCCGGCATGAGCTGTCTACGGGTTTACAATTGCAGCAAAAGTCTCAAAACCACACAGCCATCAATCACTGTTGCCAGACGCGTAACCAGAAGAAGGGGGCGAAAGGCGCCGCACCCTCCTTCAATTTTGGACTGCAAATATTGAGCCGTTCTTTGGAGGAAAACTTGTCATGAATGCGTAAAAGAAATTATTTAATCCCCCACGCTGTAGATAGCTGGTATTTTGCCGAAGTTTCTGTGTTAGAGCTGACTGCTGAGTAATATGGTTTGCTGAGACGCGTCGTCAGAACCGTCGCCAGAAAGTCTTCAATAGAGGGGCTTTGCGTTCGTGAAGGGGGGCTTGACATTTAAAAAATTGACAAAAACTCCACTGATTTATTGTGTTTCATATTTCAATTTGTGGGTTTGGAGCTTTAGTTGATGAGTAAAACCCACCAAAGCCCCCGTGGCGACGGGACTGCGGGTCGTGCTACCGCGTAGTTATTCAATGCTACTGCCGTGTGGTGATTCGCCACATATAACATTGAATTCGCAGCAGCAATTGCTGTTACGCCGAGGGTCGTGGTTTCGACTCTCCGGTCAGGTGGCTCAGGACGACGCAACATTGTGGCTGCAACACTACCCTGCGTTGGTCCCGTTGACGGAGTGGGGTGTTGCGCAAGTGCACTGTTAAGTCATAATTCCTTGCACTGCTGCAGGAACAAGCTCAATGCGCTTTTGTCACATAGCGGCAAGTTGTTGGCTAACGCACATATGTTGCTATGGTGTTTCACATGCTGTGTAACGGTTCAATCAGGGGCATTAGCTCCGACAAGAAACTTATCCACTCACCTTCATGTTGAAAAACGTCTATGCAGACATATTGCGGACTCACGGACAGCACTGGTAGAAGGCCTGAAGCTGGATCTTCGCTTTGCAGGCTTCTAAAACCTTGCGTCAGTTACTGCAGTCCTACTTTCATTACTGCTTTTCCTTTCGAGGCTGCCATCAGGATTTAAAAATGAAAATGTAACAAAACTTGAACAATTTTGCACAGACCAGCATCAAGTACAGAACTGTGCTAACGAAATCCATCGCGTTTGTGATTTCTGGGCAGTTCTCATGCGCGAAAGAAATGGGGAAGCAGTATTATTATTACATCAGAATAGCATTGTTGATTCTAATCGATGACTGTCGGGGTCAAAGTCCGACACGGAAATCCTGAAATTCAACGTAGTGTAAATCATAGCTTCTTTTAGAGCAGGGGTTCCCAACCTGGGGTACATGTACCCCCAGGGGTACATTTTTCTATCTGAAGGGGTACATTTGAGGTTGGCAATATAAGAGAAAAATATATTTACGAATTGTTTATTTCCAAATATTTTTACATATATCAGCGAATATTACTTTCAAAAATGATTATATGCTTATTGTTCAATAAATCCGTGAATAATCATGACACAATATTTTGTCATAATAAATTGTAGGGGTACATGTTCACCTGTCAAAATGATGAAGGGGTACATGCTGATCTGGTGAAATGCTGAAGGTGTGCATATTCATCTGTCGGAATGCTGAAGGGGTACATGGCAAGAGAAAGTTTGGGAACCCCTGTTTTGGAGTATTTGTAATCTCTGTTTCTACTTCGCTATAGCCATCATAAAGGGGTGCATTTATATCAGAGGGGCGCCATTTCAACGGGGCGCTACGGATGTTTGGGGGGAAGTTGCCCCAATGTCCCCCTGGATCCGCCACTGGTCAATAAAACCTCTATTTCCCACCCAGTCAAGCAGGCAAAATCAACGAATGTAGGTTGATGTGCGTTGTGAAAACAGTTTTCTGCATTCTAACCTAGGTCGTTGGAATGACACACATATTTTTTCAAGAAGTTGAAAAAAGCAAAGAGAGCAAGTCGCCTCGGAAATAGCGGAGAAGGCTTCTAAAACTTAGGTTTTGCTCTGTAGGTAAGACCAAGTAAAATTATATTTTATTAAACAGAAATGTTTGTTTTCCGGTCCGTTTTGTGCTATAAAATTTGTGATAAATTGTAGCAAGACCTCAACCAGCTGATGTTTTAGAAGGGAAAAATTAGTGTAACTTATTCTTGTTCCTAACAACCAAAAAATTCAATGACATTTCACAATACTTTTGAAAATTTCGTTTGGGCCATTCTCCCGTTGCCCCAATGGTTGCCGACTTCAATCGCAGAAATGAAAATAAGCAAAGTACATATTTTGACAACATGCCTTCTTTATATCTTCTCCTTTCATCCAGGCACGAACCAAGCGGTAGATCATATACAGTGGAACTACCACAATTACCGTAGCGCTCATACACAGACCCAAGTTATCTGCCCACTTCGGGTAGACCTTCCCATCCAATGATAACGGAGAGTATCGCACAGCCGCGTAGATCGTGACGAACTGTTTCGAAAAATACAAGTACGAAAGTAGTTTAACATTACCGTAGTTCTGACTTGAAATTATACCGAAAGCAACCTGCAAATATACAAAAATGGTAATTGCAGTTACATCTTGTTTTTGTGCTTTTAAAGAAACTTAAAAAAGGAAAGTAATATTCCATGTTTATTGATCCTTGGTTTGATTGATTGATCGCTGTGGAAATACGACTAGCTCACAACAGGCAATAGCACAGCCCAAGCAAACACTAAAAAGTTATTATGAAAATTGTTCAATCAAAAGCATGAAAAAAGATTTTCAACGAGAAAGAATTAGATGATACAAACAAAACTGAGCAATGACAGATTTCGCGGATCTAGCATTCAACTTGCAGATGCAAGCATGGATTTTATTCATCATGGTATGTTGAGAATAGGGTTAAGGCCCGCAGAAGGTACGATCGTGCCTTTTGAAGTTATTGTCGGCCATAACTCGCGAAAGAAGTGCGCTAGAGGGTCCGTGAAGACATCATCAGACTCGGAAGGCAGAACACATTTTTGCGGTATGTTGCGCGTACTTGTGACGTCATTTTGACGTCTTTTGGGGAGAATACTTGTTTCCGACGTTGCCAAAAAAGTTCTAGATTTTTATCTGAAAAAGTGTGGAGCGGAAATAAAACACGTGGGAAATAAATTTTCTGCATAAAACGTCAGTCAAAGCATAAGTTTGTGAAAATAATTGAAAATATGTGCTTTCTTTTCTTGGGAGGGTAAAACGGCGCAGTGCCCAAATTTTTTGTGTTTTAACTTCTTTAGGTTTTAAGGGTGAATTGTACCAGATCAAGACACACAAAACATCTGAAAATTGTAGAACGAGTTTCGCTACGTGTTCTACAAAATCCCACCATATTTCAAGTTAAAATTTTGAGAAGAAAGAAAGTTATTGAAGATTTTTCCGATAATTAATTAGCTAATCCCCTAGGTGATAACTTAAGCAATTTATTGTTTTTAGACCATAAATTTCCAATCACTAACGCTAGAGGGACAGTCAAGGGCTTTGAAGATGAGGATTTTTGCCACGTTTGTCTTGAAAGAAAACAAAGAAACTGTCCCTTGCATTTTTTTCTTAAGTCCCAATGATGTCATCCGAAAATGACGTCAATCAACTACTTTTTGACCCTAAAATTTTTCCACCCCAAAACAGTAATGACTCCTTTTGGTTGGAATTTTTTGTTAGTTGGAATTTTCAGATGCAAACGTTACGAACAAGCTAACAGGGAAGCGTATAAAGAGCTGTTTGATTTTTTTTGTGAGTTATAGCCGTTAATAACTTTAAAAAGAACGATCGTGCCCTATGCGGGCCTTTTCTCATGATAAAAAAGGGTTCTCATGCAAAACGGTGTTACAAAAAACCTTGTCATCTATCGTGTATGTGTGGCGAACATATTACTTCCAAAAAGTAGTAAAAACCTAAAATAATATTTTCGGAAGCCACTTTCAGGCAAAAGAAAGTTTATGAGAGTAAACCATTATTTCATAAGAGGCCAAGTTGCAGCGAAGTAGTTTTGATTGGTGCAATTGAAATGAAATTAACACTGTCCTCAAATGGTTTCAGGATTTCACCTTTAGTAAGCAATAATGTAAGAGGATAAGTAAAAAGAGCAGTTAATAGAAGTTTCTACTGTAGTTGCAACTTTCTACAAACATGTACAACTGGATCGAATAGCAAAGCTTACTTGCGATTTATTTGGAAAATTCTGAATGTTTGTGTGCCTTTTCCAAAAATGTGGAAGAATAAAAGTTGAAAAGTTTCCTTAAAAATTCAGAGATTTTCTTTTCAAGACTTTTCTCTTTGAGTAAGCGCTGGAAATGTTATTTCATTAGCCAAATCATAAATTTTATAAACATCGCCGTGCATGATTATTATCAGTGTGACAAGGCTTATTGATAGATTAGGTTTAAAAGAACCGTTAACTTGAGCGTTTGTACATCTTCAATATTTGCAAATATTTCTGTATTCAACAGTGCAACTACAATCAATTCAGAATGTCCCACATAACTTTCTATATGTTCTGGTCCACTGATTAACAGGAGTTTGGCGGTTGGAGTGGACGAAAAATACAGAAAATCTAGATACTAAAACACTTCACAAATACTGGCATTATCCCTGTGGCTCTATCAAGCAAGCAATAGTCAAGCCAGTAACATTAGCAAAATATTGCGAGAGAATCATTCTACGGTATCTTGTACAGACCCATGCAACATTACTTCATGAAATTTTTCCTCTTTCCTACATTCCTACCAGAAGCAATCCTGGGGTGATAAACATCCAACAAATTCGGAAAAACCAGTTTGGCTCAAATCCGATCATCAGCTTGATGTCACTAATGAGCCGCCAACGGTAAGTGGATAAAAATCCTGTTTCGAACAATAAATAATAATAATAATAGTAGGTTATTTCAGACTCATGGTTCATACAGGCGCGATCACAGACACAAGAACACAAAAATGGTTAGCCACACAGTTGCGCAGTTTGCACATGACCATGGAGAGGAGCAAAACACTATCATCACCACAAATGTGTTGTCATTCACAAGAGCACAAAAATGGTTAGCCACACACTACTGCATTACAGAATCGGTGTTTGCACATGACCAACCAACACTGAGAGGAGCAAAGCATTTTAACAGCACTTCGTGCTTTTTGTATGGTTGGTTTGTATACATTGCACACACATTTTTTCTGTTTACTACACAAAAGCAATACTGACGACACGCAAACACCGAAACAATGCACCAACAACTACTGCAGTTTGTCTCCATCATACAGGAGCTTTGAATAATTAAGGAAAAATGAAGATTTGTAGAACGCATCACACATTTGAAGCGAACGAATAAAAAAGTTGAATGGAAATGCGCATCGTATAAAAAATCCATACAAGTTGTTTCTCAGCAGAGCATCAAATGTCCTGACACAATGGTTGACCTGTGTGGGCGAACAGTTACATTTCTGGGTATGTGATGCATAATTCGGTAGGCATTGTTATACGCAGCACGTAAACGCTTCATACTGCTCTGTGTGTGTTTGCTCCACAGTTGGCAAGCATACATTGGCATGCAATAGGCACGAAATAGAGTTTTTTTACTGCAGAAGAGTACTGATCAAAAGTGCCTCTGAGTTTGTTTGCTGCACAGTGTAATGATTTCACTTTCTCTGAATATCATCATCATCCTTGAGTGATGCATTTATCCACACATCAAGGTATTTCATTTAGTCAAAAAATTTCACACGTACACCATTTAGTGAAACATTTGTTGGAGCAGGTTTTTTATAGTTTTTTGGGCAAAAAAGAACACTAATTGTTTTGTTGCAATTAAAAGTAATCTCGTGTTCAGCAACGTAGTCACCACAAACATTCAGAAGACAGTGCAGCCCACTAATACTGGGGCTGAACACGCATATATCATCAGCAAACAGTAGATCATTCACAACCATATTTCCCACAGTGCATCCCACCCTGGCTGAGCCCAACTGGTTTGATAGTTCATCAAGGTAAACAGCAAATAAGTATGAGCTCAGGACTCCCCGTTGCCTTACCCCATTGGTTACAGTAAAGGCGATGAGTAGTTGGTACCCCCTTTTGCTTGCATGGTCTGTTGCCTGCACCAATTCAACAACAGTCTTACTATGCACATAGGTACATTGCGCTTAATTAATTTAGCAAACAGCAAGTTGTGGTTAGTTCTATCAAATGCTTTAGATGCATCGCGAATTTGTCACAACTGAACACTTTGCACTTAATTGCACACATGTCAACTGCCGCTGAAGCAATTAGAATCACTGCAATGCTCCTATCAGCTGGTTAGGGAAGCGATTTGCAGCAAGATGGAATGATTCACAAAAAGCTTAGCTGATTCTGTTTCAGCTTAAAGAGGTTTAGTTTTGTGTGAGTTCCGCTGCTCGAGGTACAGTTACGTCCACGTTTAGTTCTAAAGCAATTGGGTTAAATTTCATTTGCGGGAAAATACGCAGCGAGGAATATTTTAAACATTTTTACCAGCCATAGGTCATTTTAATATGCAAGCTACTATCAGAAATATTGATCCAAACATAGTTTTCCAAAACAAAACAAGGAAATATTTCTATACTGTCAGGAAACCTATTGTTTTTTTACTGTAACTTACGAAGCATGGACGTCGTAGAGCGAAAAAATCGCTTTTTTCAAGAAAATGGAAACCATGATTTCTTATTTACATTTAGTGCTCGCTGTGAAAGATACTAAGATTGAATATTCTTTTTCACTTACCGTAGACCCAGTTGATGGCAACGCACGATGTCAGTGCAAGCAGAAGTAAACCGTAATAAACTGAATACCAGTTGTAGAGGTTCAACCAAAACAATCCACCCTGAAGTTCAAATGTAAAGATAACATCATTGGAAGCTACGACAGCAGCAATATATGCTTTAATAGCGCTAGTAGTAAAAGGAGGGGGTCAGCCAAAACATTATACGGATGATTGAACATGAGCCAGATAAGCCAGTGGAGCTGGGGTTTCCCTTGGGGTATGCGTTGTCGTGGGGCTTTCGCCCATCCTCACCTCCCGACCTATGTTTTGCGATTTTTCATATTTTTTGTGTTACGGCAATATTTTCTGTTTTTCAACGTTTTTTCCTGTTTTTTTATATTTCAACATGTTTTTGAATTTGTTAACATTTTTGCGTTATGGAAATAATTTTCATATTTTCAAGTTTTGATAATATCTTCATTTTAGTTATTTGTTTCACATTTTGAAAGATAACTTGTTACTTTGAGCTGTTGTCTAAGCGGGCTACTTCATTTCTCTAACCAGTCACTGCAGGACACGCCAGGGCATGCCTAGTTTTAATCCGATAAGCAAATATTCACGCAACCGGCCAAGATCACTTCACTTGAACATCATTCAATAACCATGTGGACGTTGGTA
>Ga0210059_1000504_pt1 | contig 50177 bp, 31 predicted proteins | sample Ectturendosymbi2_FD_188042 | JGI IMG/M metagenome (GOLD analysis project Ga0210059, IMG submission 188042) | Ecteinascidia turbinata endosymbiont from Florida, USA - Sample 2 (SPAdes) (version 2) | ecosystem: Host-associated > Tunicates > Ascidians > Unclassified | place: Key West, Florida...
CCGCACTGGAGAAGGACCCGCAACTCACAGAGGTAATTTGCTTTTTCCGGCAACTACTTTTTAATTTATTTCTCGGAAAATGAAAGCGTCGGTGCGGGCGGTAGCGGACGCAGGCAGTTTGCGGGGGAATGGGATAAGGCTAGCAGAGTTGAAAATTTAGGGGCATCAGAAGTTTCGAGGGGGCAGAGTTTTTCTCATTGGAATAAAATTCCAAACATTCAATAATTTTTCAAGACTAGCTAACGTTTTCTATTTAGAAAAGGAAACAATCTATGCTTGCCAGGGTCGTGACCAGGAACGGGTAAACCTGGCAATTGCTCCTCCACGAAATTTTTGCAAACATGATGGCGTTCACGTACTGCACACGAAAAGTTATTTATCGAGACTGCGTTACTTCTACGTGAACTTCTCAATATCATTTTATAAAATTAACCAATTATTGTACCATGATAAAACAATTAACCAATCAATGTAACTTGCCATGCCTCCGAAAACTCCCAACACAGAACCGGATACAAGCTTTGAGGCACTAGATATGAAGTGAAACCATCAGTTTCATGAAAGTGACGTTGTGGTTGTGAATGTGCCCTCACAGAGGAATCCATACGCCACCCAATCGAGGCTACTGCTACAAAATGTTGCCAATTTAGCTGATTTGCTGCCGAATGTAGTAGGATTTTCACATTGTTAGCTGTAAAATTTTCAATCTAGCAGTTAGCTGATTTTTAGCTGGATTTTACCAACCATTTAGCAGGTTTAGCAGGCAACAAATTCCTGACCAAAAATTTGTTTCAAAGTTTTTTCAAGATAAAAATATTTACACTTTCTTCATCAAACAATATTTTCTTTAAGACGCTTTAACTTGGGCAACACAAGGAGCAGGGGCATCCAGCAGCTGCTTTCAATTATGTGTAATTTTTTAGTTTTGTATGAATGTTGTTATCTGTGTTATTTGTACAATGCGTCATCTATTCCTGTGTCTATTTTGTATTAAGTGATGTCAGTCCCGTAACGAAAAGGGTTTCAATCCCCCTAGAAAAAAATTTGCCCCCATGGAAAAATGTTTTGGACATATTTTAAAACTATTGGACATGGTTTCAAAAATTTGTCCCTCTCTCAGAAAACTCTTCTCCTCCTGGTGTCCCAAGCTGGTTACGGGCCTGACTGATGTCTAAGATTGATTGATTTATTGATTTTGTATCTGAAAACTTAAAAAAGACTACTGCTAAAATATTAACAGAAAGCTTTTGGTAAACCAGTATGTAGGATAGGTAATAATCGTTAATGAGCTTTTCTGAATTTATCATCATTTCCTCCTGTAAGCTGATAATCACTGTTGCTATGCCTGGTGATTTTTGACTAGATCTAGTGGTGTTTGGGCTGACCTAACGATTTTTCACTGTAATCTAGTGATTTTTTGCAAGGTATGTGTTCGAAGATCGGATGTGTTGTTTCTAACTTTTCAGCCCGTTTTTTTCAAAAAACAATTGATTACGTGAATCGTGTTGAAGATTTTCACCTACAGAACAAACGAAATTTTCTAGTCTCAATTTCTTATTGTTTTTACTTCTGTGCTGTTTGTTAATGCAATGTTGGCAATGAACTTATCTCCATTTCTCTGCAAGGTCAGTGCAGTAGAATATGCTGATTAAATATAAGGTTAATTGATCTAGTTTACAGTAAATTACTTCGTTAGTGTTGTCGCTTTGAGCTCTTGAAAGAAACCTAACCTCTGAAGCTTTTTAACATAAGATTTTCCATGCTTCAGCATGATCTTTTAACAAACTTGCAAACGGTTTTACGGTTGTTAGGCGATAAAAGACACGAATAAATTATTTCAAGCGAAACTGTTCACTTCTACGCAGAAATTTTAAACCTAGTGATTTTTTTCAGATCTAGTGTTTTTTTGTGAATCTCGTGATTTTTTAAAAAAGTCTGTGGCAGCACTGCTGATAATAGCAAAAAGGTCGCATTTCGTGGTTGATTGCACATTGATGACGTCATAATCGGTGCCAAAAGTGACTTCTGTCACCCCGGAAATTTTTCGCTGGTTGCGACCCTGGTGCCTGCTATGCTGCGTGCGTAACATCTTTAACTTAGATTTTAGCCAAATAACTACATGCGTTGCTGAACGTCTTTCGAAACATCGTTGACTTTCAAAACCTGTATTCAAGTGCAACTTTCCACCTTTTAAGACTTACACTAGAACTTTTTCGGACAGAATAATAATCATGCACAGGCCCGTAACCAGAGGGGCGCATGGTGGGCGAAGACCCCCTTAAATTTTTTTCGCCCCCCTCGAAAAATGTGTTGGACATAGCTTGAAAAATTTGGGCCCCTCTCAGAAAACTCTTCGCCCCACCTGGTGTCCCAAGCTGGTTACGGGCCTGATCATGCATCTTCACAACATGACACTCACGCAGAAGTAAGCAAGAGGAAGCCTACTGTCATTTGAATAATGTGATCAAGCCACAGGCAAATGTGTAACATGATCTTTAAATACGGCCAGAAATTTGTGTAACAAAATTGTGCAGCATTTAATCAATAACAGCGCAATTACAGATGATTGTAAGTAAGCATTCTAAAAACGCACACCATTATCGCTGGTGTTACAGCTAAGCAAGCGTGATGACTGACCCATGGTCAGCTGACCCGATAACCACCGGGTCTTTTCGTTGGCCATGTAAAATAAACAAGAACTGTCTGCCTGTTACCTCACTTTCATATAAAATCGTCCCCAACACTCACAGCAATTTAATGTCATAATTGTTGTCATTGCAGGGAATTTTTGTTTTACATAACAGCAAAAGCGACGTGTTTCTGTGTAGCGTATACCGAAATGAGGAGAACGAAGAGAAGCAAAACGATTCGTTATGGCTTATCAGTGAAAGTACGAAAGTAACTAAGAAGCGAAAGCGACAAAACGTTATCATTGACTATTTTACATCAAGTTCAAAAACAAAGGCAAGCTCATCAAAGTATGTAAGCCAAAATAATGAAACAGCGCAGTTAGCAATAAACAGAAAGCATTGTGTGTAGCGGTGCTGCAGATCGTTTCTTGATCTTTCGCGATTTGTATGTTATGGTTAAACAGCAGGCTACTACAACAGTAGGCTACACATGGTTCGTAGGCAGTTTTGTATGTTTGAAAAGTCAGTGATCAGTTAGTACCGTCCCGTCGCCCCGGGGCTTTGGGTGGGCTAAGCCCCCAAACATGCTCCAAGCCCCCCCAAATTGAAATATGAATCACTACAAATCATTGGAATTTTGTCAATTTTAACAATGTCAAGTCCGCCTGCACAAACGCGAAGCTCCTATGTTGAAGACTTTCTGGCGACGGTTCTGAGTAGTAGGGAGTCAGTGTAGTTTGTATTCTTTTGAATCATGCACTGGGTGGCTAAATACGTTCCAGCCACGATGTATTCCCAGTCTTAGCGCGTACCAAATTCGACAGGGCCAGGGATACTATACATAACATAAGAAGATGAAGCGTGCTTTGACTAACAGTAATTGAAGCATACTTTAGTTTTAAACATCTTCGGCAATTAAGTATATACAATTTACGATCATCGTAGGCAACTAATTTGAATGAACTTAAGTCTCACTAAAAAACTTTTGATGTCTGTTCGGTAGGGATGCACCATGCTTCACCTTGTGTCCTGGCCTGTCGGTTGGAAGTATTTTTGGTGTGGAAACTCACATCATGTCGGGGTGGTCCTGAAGTAGGCGTATCTTAAAACTATTCATAGAAGCAAACAGTGAGGAAATGTATTTCTTGGAACGCGACTATTCGTAACAGTAAATTGTTACACTTAAAATGGAAACGAAGTTTTCAGATTGCCGATTGGCAACAACTCGTTATTTAAAGTTCAAACAACGCAACGTTTAAAAGCTTACAACAGTCTGGAAAGTATTTCTTTGAACATGTTAATTCTTTCCACTCCTGCAAAACTCTGCAAGTCTGCTTCAAAAAGCGCAATGTTTGAAAGCCATAAAACCATCTTCTGTGTTAAATCGTTCAGGCTTTGAAAAAGCTAAATAAATGAATCCCTGTGTTTCTTCTTGGATTGTGATGGAATTTTGCAGGATTTCAGTAGCCAGTTCGAATGAGTCCGGCATTTGCTGAGGAACACATGTAAACACTGGATAACTAACTTAACTGATACACAACGCTTCGGTTTATTCAGCTCGCAAAAAGGCGCAATTAGTTCGTAAGGTTTATCAGCTTGCTCGAGCGCAACGCTCCTGCCAATTTTCCGCTGTTCTTCGTGAAGCGAAGCGTAACTTCAACAACAGTTCCGCGTTCTTTGCCACCTACCATACCGAGCTGCCTCAGTGCGAGCAATAGGCTTACGCGCATGATACGTTTGTGCTGCTTACTGTAGCTGTTTCATGTTTTGTGTAATCTGATGTTTAGTTCAGTGGTCGTTGTAAGCACCACATCAGTATATATTAAGTATTTATGGAATTGTTGATTATAGAAGATGTCGGAAATTTGATGAGTGGTTTAACCGTTTTGTTGCATACATGTGACAGCTATTTCTAACTGGTAAACCTACTTGCGTTCAAAGTCATGCATATTTCCTGCAGTGGTCAGAGAGAACGTTGCCAGCATATTGGCCTACCTGCCACTTTGATCTGATTTTAGCCATCCTCAGTCAGTCATTGTATTAACCAGTCACCAGTGTTGCTGCCCGCCACTTGCCTTTTTTCAATGAATAGCTATTGCCTTCAGACTGCGTTTTGTGTAAGGTTTGTTGCTTTCCTGCAGTTGGACAAGCGTATTGGGTCATATTACGAACAGGTTATGCTATGGCCTGTTTAAGACTGTTTGGACTGGAGTTGCTTCCACTATGAATATGAATATAAACTAACTTCGCTTAACCAAGATGATCAGCGAATTTTCACTGACCAACGCAAGAACGGATTTTGTGAGATATGTGATCAAAAACGTGAATACCATTCGTAAGTGTTAGTGATGCTACACATTTTTAACACGTTGTGTTGGCCATCGACATTCTCTCAAGGTTATGACCATGTGACATACCGAAAACACTTAATCAAATCAGCTTCTGTATGCCTGCAAGTCAACAAAGTGGAATAATGTACTGGTCTAGGAATTGAACCAAAATACACATAATGTTTATTAGATTTGTGGTTACTGTATTTATGAACACAAAGGCGGCAAACGTACGTATGGCTTTTATCTGGCTATCAATATAGTTACGTTATCTGATATAGATATGTTGGATAATTGCGGTTGTGTTGGTGGTTGATATGGAGTGAAACCAAGTGTTGTTGATCAGCGGTTCAGCTAAATCGTTTAGAAGCTTTGCGTAGCCTGGTTTTGAAGAGAAAGGTACATTGGCAAACACTTCAAGGTTCAGTGGTGATCGTTGATTACAGACCTATTCAGCTTCAGTTTGTTGAGCTTTTGTGACTAGTTTGTGAACGTAGGTACTGTAAGTGGTTAAATTTTCTGTTGTGCCGCTTTCACAGCCAAGCGCTTGTCCGCTTTGTTTTCTTCAGCGGCTTGTACTCGCACGACACTAGCTTTTCTTTCCGCGTGCTCGCTGCAGTGTTTACGTTTCACTACTTTCTAACTTTGCAATTTAATGCATACGTCGTGCTCTTTTCAAAATAGTTTTCTTTTTTTGATTTACATCTTCAATTTTTGCACTAAGATTACAATTTTTTTCTTGTCTGTTCAAATCTTTGTTTCCTACTGAAGCGCCGAAAGTAAGGTAATAAGTTATTTGCCGTGAATGCTAGCTTTGTCAATAACGTTGTGCTGAAAAAGCACAAAAATAACATTTTACTGATTGTTCGAAAACTTTGTTTAGTAGATTTTCGTTTGGCCTAAGAACATAGGGTATGCATAGTGCATACCCATGTCCATAAGCATTCTCATGATAAGATCCAACTTATCTTGTCGTTTGTTATGGATATGTGGACAATTTTTGTTTGTGATCCAAGGGGCAACGACTCGATAACCTTGCGGTTTTTTCGGTGCCCCGGCGTTTTTGCAATTGCTATGATTTCTTTCTCGTCTTTGAAATTCTTAACTTTCGCCAAATAAACTCAACTCAACCCATGCGAAAACCAGTCTGTATTATAGAAAAAATAAGTACGTGAATAACTACTGTACATAAAAGTCGCTCTTGGCACTGAAATTATGGCCTTTCATTTTACTGGATACTGAAGTAAAATGAAAAAGCAATTTACCTGATTTTCCAACAAGTCACCTGGACAGATTTCAAGCTACCTTAATCAATTCAGGGCAATTTCATCATGCTTTTTGTGATTTATTGCTTTTTAATGTATGCTTTTATAGTATCCAAAGCAAGCGATAAGCTCATTAAGTGAAATTCAACGTTTGACAAAATACTTATTATTTGCTCTATTTTTCAAGGCCGACGGCAAAGTTAACTATCAACTTAGTGTCTAAAGAGTTACTTATGTGATGTTTTAATCATGCTTACAGGCTTTGATGGTGATGTGGAAGCACAGTCTGTTGGCTACTCGATATAACTTCGTATTCAACAGTTTTTATTTTCTTCAATTACATGCGAGCAACGAAACGTGCGGCTACTCCTAGAATAGTGGATTGTTTTTTCGATGTTTTTTTGTTTGTAGAGGCGTACGTTGCATGATTTTGTGAGTGGCTGTATTATTAGCTTTAAAACAGTTTTTTTTGACAAAAGCTCTTGAAAGAAAGCATTAATTTCATATGCTAGTGATTAGTCTATAGTTCCCTATAACAACTTGTCTTGCAGATGCTTTTACTTCGTAAAGAATTTGATAACGCTAATGCCTTTTGATGATGGTTAATGCCTGAGATCTCAAGTTAATGCCTTATGTGGAGTACAAACAAGTCTCGTGCGTGCTGCTAGTTAGATGTCATCTTGCTTCACAGCTTGTTCTATTCAGAAACCTGCTGTCATGATGTGGTACGAACGGGCTGGCGCATCTATTATTAATATCGTTTCAATGCTGGCTTTTTATGCGTATCGGTTGCGATGAGCAGATGTTCCTTTGATATTTTTTATCTCTGTGGAAACAAGGGCTCACAATTTTATGTTAATCTGCCGAAATCCCATGAAATATTGTAGAATGTACCAAAACAACTCAGTAGCGTGGAAAAGTGAACTGAGTTTGGATTCAATGAAGCAGTGGAATGGTAGTATGATGGAGGTGCCACGGACCAGGTTTGCACCAAATGCTTACAAACGTTCACGAAGCAGGACGTTGGGCGGCAACGTCACTGAAATTTCTACCTAGCGCAAGAGCATCGAAACACGACTCAGTTTTGCTAACGACTTAGGTTTACGAAAAATGCCAGGAACAGAAGATTTGACAAATAAAGTGGAAGCGTCAGTTGCTTTTTGAAGTATACCACAATGATTACATGTATAGCGTTGGAAAATCAACCATTTGGATCTTACACATGTGTAAAAAATAAAGGTTACAGCAAATATATAGATAACATCTTTGGACAGAACTCAATTTACGTCTTGTACCATCGGAATCCAAAAGGTTTTGACCCTCTTCAATCCGGTGCAGTCCGAATAGACCGCAAAGTTTTCCCATTTGCCTTCGCTGACTATGTTCTACGCCGTATTTCATTATTGCAAGAAATCCTCCACGTTTTAATTATTTTTTTTCATTTATTTCAAAAACTCAGATTTATTTTCAGTTTATAAATGCATTTCGAACTCTCGCGAATGAACACCTCGAACATACCTCATTTTCTACAAGCTTTAAAAGAATGTTTTATGGCATTTAAAGCTTTGTAAAAGCGAATATTCGAAGTGCAGTATAATCATTTTTTGTCAAACACTGCGAGTTTTTTGACACAAAAGTATTTGCATTGCAAGACAGCTCTAAAAGACAAATTTTGTACCAAAACTTTGGATCAAACAGCAAGACTACTCCCAATGAAAGCATCAGGTCAGCAGTTTTTACTGCCGAGTGAAAACAAGATACACGTACAACATCAGTGCCGCGTTTCATCGGCTTTTGCAAGTCTCGTTTGGAAATGCCAACCTAATTTTAAATCCCATTCATTTTTAGCGTGCTGGCGTATGCATTTATCGCAAAATCTGATCGCGTCGCTACAGTTTACTCTACGTGTTTTGTCGCACCTTTGGACTCCTTAAACAAACGTGCATAACCATAAGACGTGCGAGGTCACCTAAAACTATGCCCATAGTACAACTATGGGTAAACGTATTTTCAAGTCATTCGGATTTTTTGAACATGATGAAATTTCTTATGTTTGTCCTCAGGTACAAAAGATGTGTTCTTAGTCAGGGGCGTAAAGAGGTTAGATGGCTCCCGGGACAAGAAGAAAGTTTGGCGCCCCCATGTTCGAATCTGAGGGCTTTCGCTTCGGAAGCGAAGCTGCTGTTTGAAGAAAGTACTTGCGACATTGTTGGGACTTTTCGGCGCCCCCTAATGATTCGGCGCCCGGGGAATTGTGCACCGCTCGTTACGCCCCTGTTCCTAGTAGATAATAAGAATGACGGACAAGTTACTTCTGCCTTCCCTTCTTTATCCGAGCAAATTATGATCAAAATTTTACAAAACAATTTTTACCGACCAAACTATTTGTTTCTTATAGTTTTGGAAATGTGAAAACTTTCAAAATACTCGAAAAAGTTTTATGGCTCGATATTCTGCGCGCTTTGTGTCAGTCTTTATCCCATTTTAAAAAGAATTTCAGCTTTATGAAGCTTTTTGAAAACAGGTACTTGCCGCGCACACCCAGTTCTAACCTCACGGCTGGTTTTGATCAACAGACGTAGCAGACCATTGGCGTGGATCTTTATTGGATGCTGAAACATGCCTGATTTCTATAAAGTTGGGGACGATTTGACGTATGGCCTACTAGTTGGCAAGCCCGGTTCTGTCGGAAAACGCAGGCAGCAATTTTTTTTATTTGAAAACGTTGTATGCCATCGATACATTGCATCGCCCATTGCGTATTGTTGCGGGAATAAGTATATTTCACGGTTAACCTATTGAAAGCGCTGTCGCCATGAATGTGTGGACTATTTCACGTCTTGATCTGATGTAGGCAACTTGATAAATTTTTAACAATTTTAACGTATACCATTCCACTACTTTATCGAATCGCACAATAAGCTCTTTTTTCGTTTTTTCGGTGAGGTTGATTTTTAAATCGATCCAACCACACGTAATCATGTTTGATCTTTTATGCTGCGAGCAGCAGAATGACTCTGCTGACCAGATGCAGGCTGCATGCTGTAGGTTACTGACCCACTCCTGGAGGTAATGCTGTTGTAAAGATAACGTTTATTTGCATAACAGCTTGCTCATTGCCACTGTACCTGTATTTTTGTTAACCAGCAACTCCGCTTGTGCTTATTGGACTACTTGTCATGTAAGTACTTAAATCAGTTCGTTGTTCCTCTTTTCCTGACAGTGGCGCCTTGTTAACCGGCGAAGCGATGTGTTCGCTGATCTGTCGTTTGGGGAATTTAGTCATCAGTCAGACAGCGCCAGAGTTTCAGCGCTCAGTAATTCGAAAAGTCGTTTTGAAACCTACACCTAAATAAGACTTTAGACTGTGCATAAAATGTTGAAATTTTATATGCGGTTGCTTGGCTGTTAAACGTGCACTTTCAATAGCTGGGAAATATAAGCGCTAACCGGACAAAGCAGGGTGTTGCGAACTCTCGCTAGACAAGCAGTACCAATGCCTTGAAAGCCGTGACATCAACGGTGAACATTGGCCGAACCCAAGCTTTCAATCGCTTAAAAATCCAGTCGAAGGTGTAAGCACCGTAGTTCTCTCAAAGTACTCACAAATGTAGGTCGTTTCTATGTGTGCTAAAAGGGGAGTCATAAGTGTGTTGCTTATTGTGGCCAACAAAAAACTGAAAAGTACTGGGAAAGTGTTTAGGAGTGCTTGCTGGAAAACTTGTCTGCCATCTAGTAATTCGGTATTTGAGCACCTGCATAATTTGCCAAACGTAAGGGCGTAATTCCTAATATACTTAAGAATCGTCCTGAAGACTCCTGGTACTCGCAGCGACATATTCAGAAAGTTGAATTGGTGTAAATAAAACGTGAAATTGCCATAACACGAGCCGGTGTTTTGGTGGTTAGCCTGGGCACCTGATCTCATCAGCGCAAGACGGAAAAACAGGGTATATTGAAGCTAACATATCACGTTTCGTGGAATGTGAAATTAATATTATGCTTGTGCTACATCACTGAAGGGGTTCGAGCAACAGTCCTAACAGCCGCGTCTCTCCACTTTGATGAAATTTGCTAATTTGTGTGAATGTGGTAAGATGCAGACTGCACATTACATCCGGCATTATTGCACCAAATTTAAACGTCCGTGCTACATCTATGAGGTAAACAATCCTGCTATTTTGGAATACCTTACTCACTCAAAGTTCTGACCAACATGTGCTCCTGTTCATGTATACGAAAGAAGTTCAGTCTGGTTTGTTCCGCACTGCAAGGTTCTTTATTTGATATCTGTCAGTTTATGATAACTTCTCGCCTAATGATAGAGGTTTGTTTCGATGCCACCAATAGGTCGCACGTCGTGAAGTGACAATGCACGCAGTTGGGAGCGGCAATACCAAATGTTTTTGTTTACTACAACCTACTTTTTGCGACCGCTGGCAATATGATTCTCAGCAAATGGCAAAAGTGTTCGCTTTCAGTAATAGTTGTAATGTAGAGTGCATTGATGATCATCGATTTGGGTACTAACGGCGTTTGGCCTTGTCAGGCCGACTATACACAGCGTTGCTGAAGGACCCATCTCGAAAATTTGTGGACTGCGATGGCGCAGAATCATTAGGTCGTATGTCCTAAACCTGCGGTACTTTGTCACAGCACGACCGAATATCTTTCTCAGAATTTACAGTAACATCCCTGGGACACCATTAATCAAAGCAGGTCACGAGTTATTGATTCAAACTACATGCCGGTTATTGTTGTCACTTGTCAGACAGCTAACTTTATTTTGTTGAACGTTTTCTGATTCTGATGCAGTTGTGTTGCTTTCTCGTAGCCTTTGTCGCGGTAGCTCGGCATTAAATTCTATTGGCAGAAAGCAACAGAGTAGAACAATTGAAAAGGAAATGAAACATTTGACTCCGTTGTAACATGGTATGCCTTTCTCTGTTCATTTCCTGTTGTCTTTGTTTTGTGCCAAGAAACTGAATACGTCCACTTCCACTAGAACTGTTTTCAGTCACAACGCCTCGCCTTTTGCTAGTAGATCAGCACGGTACAGTCGACTCGTACACGTTCCTTTGATACATTGCAGGCATTTATAAAACGTATCGGTGTTTGTACGTTACCCAGGTAACACGGCCTTAAGACGAAGGTCATGTGCAGGCACTGGCAGAGTGTAGTGCTTTGTTTTAAACTGTTTTTTTGCAATTCGGTGAAGTTTCTTGTCTTTCATCTTAGCAGCAGTTTATGGAAAGAAGCCATTTGTCTTACTGCAACGTTCACGCGTGTGCATTTCATTTTGACACACTGACGAACATTCCGCGAAACACTTTATGGCGACAGCGGTCATCTTCTCCCTGTAATTGGCACAGAGGTTTAAAGTGAGACGAACCAACCAATGACAAGCTTTTTGCTTGCGGTTTTAAGGCCATTGACTTGCGAAGTATCAAGTACCTGATCTGTCTGACGTTTGTTAATGATTGGCGGATTCAACTGAGAACTGAGACCCCGGCCGCTAAAGTTGGAAACCTACTGTCTGCTGAAGTTTAAGCTACAATTTGTTGTATCAGGTAGCAACTAACGAAAAACGGTCCATGTCAGCCAAATCAATAGCTGCGATAGTAGACACTATGGCTTGACAGCGATCTTTTGAAAAATTATTATTTGACTTTAGGCTATTGTTCAGCAAATTAAAAACTGTTCTGCTTAGCTAGATCGCACTTCATCAGACACAGTTCTCGTTAGGAGAGATTACGTGATTTTTACTAAAAGTGGTTTCTCGAAACGCGGTTTCAAGAGTGCATGTGAGCTTTATTTGCAAAGTGTGAAGCTATGCGAAATTCTGCTTTCTACTGTATAATGCAAAGGTAAACGTTAGAATGTCGAGACGTCCCGACGTCTATACAGACTGTCGTTGATTTGGAGTCTCTGTTAGCCTGCCATGTTCTGTATTTAACAAAAATGGAGACTTGTCATGTTCTCCTGTGTCTTGCTTAATGTGAAGTATGCATTGGTTGATATTTGACAGCCAGAGGACATTGCCGAAGCAAAAGTGCGCTGTACATTATTACCGGGGTTGTGATCAGCTAAATTGCTCGGATAACCAGAAGGAATCCCACAGACTATATTCCAACTTTTCAAAGAGCAACTGCGAGCTCAATGTATACAATCTGCTTTTTGTTGATTAAAAAATTTGAACAGTAACTGGTTGATACAGAGCATGTTTAAATACAGCGTGTTGTGTCACGTACGTCTACAAGATAGAAATGTAAGAATTCATCATTCAGTTCAACTGCTGCGTTTTGTATTTGTTTTTTGTTTACTTGAAGAAAACTCATTACGGTATAAATTGTAAAATCCGAGGGCATTACTTATGATATCCGCCCAACTTGTTTCCTGCAAAACTTTTATATTTACTTGGATACGCATCGTGGACAATCAACTTCTGTTCAAACGCTATCGTGTCAAACTATGTGCTTTTCCAATGTACAGTTTTAATGATATACACGTCAATTTCGAAGAATATACCCGGTATTGTCATTAAAGTGTAACAGCTGTAGTGTGATGTGAATACGAGATCATCAAATGTATCTTACATTGTAACTGTGGGACGCAGATTTAAACGATGTGCGGCAAATGTGTTCATTGCTTTACTTGATTGTTGCTTGAAATATAACCCAGCTATGATTTTCTGAGTCTGTGGCAAAAAAAAATTATCGCACAAACAGAAAGGTTTAAAAACTTTGTGTTGCAAAGTACAGAAAAATTTTTGCACCTACTACTAGAAATATATATCATAAGAAATAACATGATATTTGCTTTATTGCAACAAGCAGAATGCTGATAAAGTGATACTTTTTTAAACGTACAGTAGTGAACCTCCAAGTGTTAGCAAAATTGTAACAGCAAAACCAACACAAAAACATGGATTTAATTGAAATTGTATTAGACGTTTCCCATATACGATGACTTCATCACGTGCAAAAGCTCAAGAATGAAAAAGACATTAAAGTAAACCAAGAAGTGTGCCAACAGCGGCGGAGCTTATGCGAAATGAGCTGACATTTAAGTACATGTCAGCCCAAACTGCTGCAGGTAGATATGTCAATATAGATTGACGCTGCTGATTGATTAAAACGTTGGAGACGAATGCGTAAAATACGCTTACCCAAGCCAAGCTAACGGACATTTCTCCTGAATCAAAACGACTTTGAAACTGCCAGGCTTTTCCAATCGCTGGTCGAAACTTAAATTTCTAATTTATCAAACAAAATAAGTAAATGTTCAGGGTGTGCGTATGCTCCTTTTAGTCTTGGGACTGATTGCGTTCACTAAATTTATGAAGAACTTCAGGCCAAGTCTTGGAAAAATAGACTTCACTGTATGAACCTGTCAATTTACCGGTGGTCCTCATACGTTTTGAAAGCCACTGGCTCCCAAAGCAGAAAATAAGCTACGAGTTGAAATGTGTCATGCGTATACTCAAATTCAACATTACTGAGTTTCAAACCACAGAGAATGTATTTCGATTCGCGCAGCAGGTGATGCCACGTTAAGGACAAGAAGTGAGGTGGTATGAAATTTACGTGTTTCTTAGATTACGTTATTGGTTTCTGAACATCTTATTCGTCCTTTTGTGTCTGGGTGGCTGCACAAACAACGGTTTGCGAACACATTCGTTAAGAAAGTATGAAGTAAGGTCGACACCCAACCGTAGAGTCTGTATTTTTTAATCAACGGACAAGTGCGATATAAACGTGATTTTATTGAATTTTTTGTGAATTGCCCAGACCAGAGCTTGATCATTATTCACTCTATGTCTACATATCAATGTATGTGATTTTTGGTGTGTGCAAGTGCTAGAACCCGATTCATTTCTTTCGACAGCTCATCCAAGTTTACCAAAAATAACAGTGAAACACATACAACTTGTTCAGCACCACACTATATGTCTGTGTAATCTACAAATGTGTGCTAGCACCAGGGTGGTCGTTTGCTTCAACGCTTAATCCGCACACCAGCTTTATACAGCACGTGGTGAGAAGCCTTTGCGTAACAACAGGATGGGGTTTTTACCTCACCAATTATGACGTTGATTGATACTTTTTGTATGAAAAAGAAAAGAAAACAAATGAAATAAATTGATGTAAGTTCTGTATGGAAAAAATAAATTTTACCGTGTTCACATGTTTTTGCAGAGGCAAAAAACGAAAGTGAACTTATATTATAAAGAAAAGTTTTTAAAAGTTTTTTTAAATTTTGACGTGCTGATATCAGAGATGAGCGGACTGTCATGTTTTGCGATCCAGTCCTGATTTCTTAAAACTCAGACCAAGTCCAAACACAGTCCAAAATTTTTTTCAAATGCAAAGTCCAAGTCCAAATGTCGTCCTAAATATTTGAAAAATGCAGCCTTTTCACGATAAAAATGCCGCATTTATTTTCCATTACACCAAGGTCAAATCCGGTCCGGATTCTAAATTTTGAAGAGTTTTACAGTCCGGATCCAGTCCAAATTCAACAAAATTTGCAATAGCCCGGATCCAGTCCAATCCAAGTCCGGTCCAATGCTCATCTCTGGTTGATATACACACTGCAGAGAACTATAGGTCGGGGCATGCCTTGACAACTTCCTGCTAGATTGTTGTGCGTAAAGGTGATGTCGCGTACCCCAAACGTTTTTGGGCAGCTTTGAAGAAACTGTCATCACAAAAATTGCAAAACATTTTGTTTGGCTGCTACTATGGTGTTAATACGCAATCATGTTTGCCGTTATTAATCATCGTTTTTTGTTTTACATTTCAAAATTATGTGATTGTGCTTGACTGTGTAATCTTCCGACACGTTTTTGTGATGTCAGCAGTAATGATGCCTAACCCACAATATTGGCCAGGTTCCTTCGTCCTTCACAGTCTACCAGTCTCGATGAATTAAGTGCTTTACACTGCAAGGCCTCTTAAAGTAGCTCAGTGATAAAAGTTGACATAGCAGGCCATTGTTCTATACGGGAAGTTGGTGAAACTAAACAGCTGATACGCATAAATCTTTTTGACAAATGAAACAGAAACCTGATTAAGAATGTTGTACTGTAGCTGGTCGTTTTTTGTATATTTATCTTTGTGCTTAGGAATTGTCTAACTTGTTTTGTTGCATGTATCAAGAGTAAGGAGACAACAATGTAGAGCACGACGTCAACAGTGTGTGGCGTTGAGTCAGTTGGTTTGTCCCATTGTTTTTCCACAAGATGACTGCAATGGTTGTAACTTACGAATTCCTGCTGGGAATGGGGACCACCAGATACCATTGTTAAAGGTTTGACAATGATCAAAAACAAAATTACCTGTAATCTTCGCTTAAATAGACTGAAAGAACCTTGTCAAAGCTGATCTTTTTCGCAATGTTGAGTGGAGACGGTTGTGCTTGATTTATAACAACGCTCGAACATCAGATTACGGTATTCATTGAAGAACAGATTTTGCTTTTTCAGTAATTACAAGGTTCTCAGTAACCTCTTAATTCGCCCACGTTATTAATCGCCACCTTCTACGTCAAGCAATAACAAGTTACGGACGACATAATTTCGCCATCTAATGGCATGGGTGGTAATAGCCTTTGATAGGCTGAACGCAAGCTCACTGCACACTGTAGGCGAAGGGAAGAGGAATAGCGCTGAACGAGCAGTTGAAACTGGTTGCGGAACGGTTTCATTTTGGTTCGGGCTTTGTACAGCCACTCAGTTGAGTTGCCAGTTTTTGTATTGTATTACTGGAACCAGGCCATCAACATTTCTGACCAAAATATTTTATTTGATCGAGGCCATATCAAAGCAAAAACTTGTTGTAGTACACAGTGCTGAAAATGCTTTCCTGTTTTTCTCAAACTTTTTTAAACGATGTTCCTTCGGAACTGCATTTTTATGTGTCACTCACGTTCATAGCCGCAACAGCAAGGGGCCATGTGCCAGACCTTCCAAACCGTTTAAAGATGCGTTTTGCTGGTGAAAAACATCAGAAATGTCATCAACAGTTTTTGTATCAATACAAAACTGGTAAAAACTATAACATGCTTGCCAAATGCAGCGATTTTAAGAAAACGTCTTAAATAGCATTGCTAGAAATTCGTGAAACGTTCAAACAACTTTGTGAAACTTTAAAAATTATTATGATTGTTTGTAGGGTGCCATAATGCATGCGAGATGCTGACGAACATTTTTAGTCTGCGACGTTTTTCGGAGAAAAGGGTCTCGTTCTGATTTCTGTGATGAAGGCCTGTCACATTGGAGCGGCCTTGGTGGTACCTCAGAAAGTTGCTTTGCGTATACAGCAGGCATACTCTTCAAAAATTTACAAACATGAAAAACGCTTTGCGTACCCACAAAACCTGATTTTAAACTTTCTGGGGTTCCGCAAACTGCTCTTCAAAAATTTCTGTGCTAAAGCAACAGTATTTCGCCTTCAAGAGGTAGTTTTCCTGTTTTCGAAGGCGCACCATAAGACGTAGTTTTGATATTTTGAACGGCGATAGCCTAGACTCCGCAGATAGGAGCCTATAAAAAACAAAAACTTCTGCAGGGTCGTATTACATGAATATTACTAAAATACACAGATTATTTTCTCGCGGAAATATTTGTTAGTTTTGCGCTTGATTTCTACTTTGCAGCATCGTGGCTTGGTAACTCTGTTAGCCAGTGGTAGTGTTGCCGGAGCTCTGCTCCGCCACCTCTACCGGTAAATGATGGTTCGTTGCCTACAAATATTAGCGAAAATGTCCAGCAGATCTCCGGCACCTATAAATTTCCACTACACCCCTGCTGCTATCAGTTTAATATTTTTAATGTCACGTTATTTTCAGCACAAGTTTCAATGTAAACGCCCGTCTTGTCAAGACGAAGTCTTCATTTACCTTAGCACCGAAACTGTGTTCATCGATTTTACATATAAATGTTATCGTAGTTTGAGGTTACTGACATCCCACTGCCTACTTGTTTTCATAAAAATGTCAACATATCTGCTCAGATCGTTCGTCAATGGTATGTTTAATATAGAATTTCTTGATTTCAGAAACAAACGAATTTTCTTACGTGGACATATGCCTGACCTTGCCCGTGCTTGCGCTGTGTTTAGCTGAGTCACCAGAACGAACTATGATGTTTGTTTGCCAGGTACCAGTACAAATCCAGCAGTTGACTTTTCAGTGATGAGGAGCATCCCCCGCTTATTTCTGCCGCGAATTATTTTCTTGTAGCCTTCATCGGTGACTCACCCAAGCTTTCATTGACAGCAGATACCACTCTGGCGTGAAGGCCAACGCTATCCTTTTCACGTCACAGCGTCTGCGCGTGGGTGGCTCAACGTAAACCACTGTCTTGCTATCAGCAAATTTGAATGAAACACAACGCTGCCAGGGAAGTAACAGCGCTATGGCAGATTAGTAACTTTTAGTTTCATTAGCCAAACCTGCATCACGGCCTACTTGAGTTGGCCGTGCCTGCATATTTTCCAACCAAAATCAACTTTGGAAGATAGAAGATAGTATTTTTTGTGCAGACATGAAACTAGGTGCACAATAGCTTGCAGCACAGTCGGAAGGACCAAGACAGCACGTAGTTCCGAAAAGCAATGAAACGCGCTGGGCTAAGACATGACTATAGTCGAACAAGCTGAAAAGCTGTGCGATATATTTAGAGAAAATGTTAAGCTCGTTGATATTTCCATAATTTTCGCCACTGGTTTAAGGCAATCGGCATGTATCGAGGCAAATCTCGAAGTTGGAATGAAATGTACCCTTTGTTTTGTAAATGTTCATTTTCAGTTGTATATGGATGCAATTTCCGTCAAATAGACAGTAGCAATAGAAATAAAATTGTAAGCAGGTACTGGTCAAAAATAGTGCCAGTTAAATTTCCATTACGTGCGGCAGTCGCGACGCAAGTTTTGAAGCACCATGAAGATTTGAAAATGAAAAACTGTATAAGCCTCTTTGCACCAGACTTGTGAGCAATATTGGAATTACTTATGCTAAAACAGTGGTTCCGGACCTTTTCCCTCATGCCCCACCTAATCACCTCTAAAATCTTGATTGCCATCCGTATGGTTGTATATATAAATCTTATGGTTTAAAAAGTGAACTCCGTTTCGACTAAGAAGCTTAAAACGCCAACTCCTTGGTTTAAACAAGTTTTGTACCTAGATCTCGTCAACCGGCCTCAGTTTTCCCCTTAAAAATCAAATTGTCCCCCTATGGGCTGCGGGGCGTACGTCCCACGTTGGAAAGCACTGCCTTAAAGACTTGATTAATCCTTTCGAAAGCAAAACACTTTCAGACTGCTGAATTCCAAGATGCCCAACCCTAATGACAACAAGCTAATCTTTCCGCAACATCGGAGCTCTCTCGATCGACCTGCTGAGCTAAAGCAGATCTGCCTCCAATAGAAAAGCAACAAAACTGTAAACTGGGCCTTTTGAAAAAAAAAGGTAAAAAGGCACAGTCCACTGGTTTCCGTATTAAATGATATTATCCCAAGTCTTTTCTGTTGTTTGTGCCGAGCTGAAGGTTAAGAATACAACCGTATTTTGCAGTTTGGGTCTCATTGTTTTAGATGCAATCAGAATTAATGAAACACTCTGTAGAACTAATAAGAACTTGCCAATAATACAACGAAAATAGTGATGTTGTTTGCTCGGAATTTTGCTAGAAAAGGCTTAAGTAATCCAAATTCACCAAACAGAGTAGACTATGCATGTATGCTGTCATTAAAACTTGTAGAACAGGGGTTCCCAATCTGGAGTACGTATACATTTGGTGGTACATTTGCCTACCTGAAGGGATACATATAATGCATGTAAACGTACATGCTCATCCGTCGAAATGTGGAAAGGGTAGATGGTCAGAGAAAGGATGGGAACCCCTGCGGTAGTGCAACGTACTTGGCGTTGATGTTGCCTGGTGATCGCTTAAATTTTTACGACAGGGGCAGCAGGGAATGCATCCTTCTCCACCAGATATTAAAAAGTGTTTTGATGAGACTTGAATTCATTCAAATTCATTGCCAAACATGTTCGTATATTGTATATACTTAATCGCGAAAAATGTTTAAAGCTAACTTATGCGTCAGTTACAGTTAGTCAAAGGACGCTTCATCTTATCTACAGTATAATATCCCTGTGCCGTGTCGAATTTGAATGCTTACACGCTAAACCTAAGCATAAATCGTACCTGGGACGTATTTAACCACTCACTGCGTGATTCAAAATAATAAAACCTACACTGACTCTCCACTAAATCTGATCACTGACTTTTGAAATACACAAAACTATCTACGAGCCCTGTTTTAGAATCTACTGTTCGTGACCAACCATAAAAATTGACATTAAAATCGCGAAAGATCAAGCAACGATCTACAGCACCGCCGCATAGCATGCTTCCTGGTTACTGCTAACTGCGCTGTTTCATTATTTTCGCTTACATGATTAGATGAGCTTGCGTTGATTTTGGAACTTGATGTAAAATATAGTCAATGATAACGTTTTCTCGCTTTCGTTTCTTAGTTACTTCCGTGCTTTCACTGATAAGTGATAGCGAATTGTGTTACTTGTCTTCATTTCGGTACAAACTACACAGAAACACGTCGCTCTCTGCTATTATGTAAAATGAAAATTCCCTGCACTGGCTGCAATGACAACAATTATTATGACATTACATTGCCATGAGTGTTCTGGACGATTTTGTATGAAAGTTGAAAATTACGTAAGCTTCGAGGTTAGTTCAACTCTGTATCCTGACTTTAGCTTAACTATCGGAACAAATTTCAACCTATCGACGTCGGAACTTTTCACATTAAATGCATGACAGGATGACCCCTTTAAAATACGATTGTTAAACTAAATCTTGAAGAATTCTAAGCCTGTGTTCTTTTCATGTTCTGCTTGTGAGATGGGATTCGACGCTCCGTGAGCAACTTCGCAACTCCGTTTAAGGACCAAAGCAGCGCCTAGGCCAGAGGCCTCAAACTCAAATTGCTCGGAGGGCCAAGCGAGAACTTATAAAGTAACCCGAGGGACACATTATGACGCTGACGCAACAATGTAAATCTTACACTGGAAACAGCTTTTATTTCCGGCGAAAGGTATGAATTGTGGCAAATCATTTCTAGCCCCGAACCGTCGCCAGAAAGTCTTCAGTAGGGGGGATTTTTGTTTATGCAAAGGGGCTTGACATTCTAAAATTTGACAAAAACGCCACTGATTTATAGTGTTTCATATTGCAATTTGGGGACTTGGAGCTTTGCTTGGGGGGCTAAGCCCCCCGTGGCGACGGGACTGTTCTAGCCGTCTCTACATTCGTTTGAAATGACCTTGGTCACTCGCTCGCCGAACACTTTAAATGTCGGTGTGAATAAACTAAATTACCAAATAACGTAAATGTTATTATTTGAAAATTCCCAAAACGCATCGCGGGCTGCACAAAACACCCTCGCGGGCCAGATGCGGGCCGCGTGTTTGAGACCCTTGGCAAAGGCCATCCCACACAATCAAGAAATGACAGTCACGTGGAACAAGCACGAAAAGAAATATAGATGGACACAGCGAAGGTTATCTCAGTTTTTTTAAGGAAAATGTTAGGAACCCGGTTTGGATCTGTAGGGACCCGATTTCTCTGATTCTAGGGACCCGATTTTCTCTGATTTTAAGGGCCCGATGATAATTTTCTCTGATTCTAGGGACCCGATTTGAAATTCTAGGGACCCGAATCGGGTCCCTAAAACGCCTTAAAAAAAACTGGTTATCTACAATAGCATTTTACCATTACTGATGATATCGCGTTGTTTAGATGCATGCATATTGCAACTTGTTCCCAACTGTTTTTGTGTTCTGCTTCATTGTCATCGGCTTGTGAATGCGAACAATTCGTATGCTATTTGGTGACGCACGTGCTTTGCCGTGTATAGCACGCCAGGTTTAAGTGAAAGATGACATGGAAAACAGTAAGCAACTCTTAGCCTTGCGGTAAGCTTGTGAGGAATCTGCCTGCTTTCTGCTTTCATTCTTCTGCGACGATTAAAACTTGCAAGCGTATCTATTTTTCATAGCTAAAGGCCACAAAGATGGCGGCAAGTAAATCAGTCACAGTTTATTGACGGGGAAACTAGTTTCGCGTTTTCCAACGCATCATCAGTCCTTATTCAAATAGACACATGGATAAGATGCAGACTACACAGTTTGGTAGTAATATCTAGCTGAGAATAGCAATTCCGCCCGTGGGGCGCCTCGTCACCATTTTCTATTATGTTCAATACTAAAGTAGTAGCGTATCATCTAGTCGAGGAGCCATTCGTTCTTCTTGCGTGTGGCTGTACTTAGGTAGACTATGTGTATTTACTTTCGTTGTGAATAAAAGGTGTTTCAGCGGTAGAAGCAATGTAGGCTTCATCACAAATAAAATTCACTCTATCTACATGTTGTCATGTACAAATCTTATCACTTCGCTTGCTGCGATACTACTGCTCGCTCATGAGGAATATTTTGTCACATTAAGTTTCGTCGTAGCTTGTAGGTAGGCGGTTATGCTAAAGCGAAAAAACATTTTGCTGAGCAATACACTACTCAACTGACTTGTTCAGCCTTGCAACACACCTTAGATTTCTTATGTCATGTAATGTACTGGAAAGCGTACTTATTTTTCTCTCCTTGCGCGATGTGCATAGCCTGGGGTTTTACTAAACTAGTCGCCTGTGACCGCAAAAACGTGACGGCATGAATGTATGCACTAGAATACTAGATTCTAATGTTCTAGGAACAGGAAGTCTTGCTTTAAACTAAGTGAGCTTGCTATTGATCTTACAGAATGATTGTGGACTTCCTAAGGTGATTATGTAACCCAACTTGCGGATCAGCCCTTAAAGAAGGCCGTTGCCGTCTTGTCGATGATTTTCATTCACAGTTTGTTACAACTGCCGCTTATAAACGCAAGGCATCAGGATGGTGGCTGTCAGCAGTAGCGTAGATTTAAGTGGGTTTCAGTTGCTACCAACTTTTTGACGACGTTGAACAGGTACTTTTGTGACCAATCGCACTGACACTGCGATTTCGATCGCCAGGCACAGAGCGCTATCAGCTGTTGAAATGCTTGGCTAGCTTGGTTTGAACAATAGCACATTGAATTGACCGCGCTGTTGTGAACATTCTTCGACCACCACAACCTGAGTGGCAGCGCTTTTTCGCCACTGCGATTGCGTCGTGATAGGCAAACTGTGCTTTCCGATTCGGGTCGAACATGCGAAATATATCTTAGTTCAGAGCTGAGGGAATAGTCCAGCACAGGTTAGCGTATGGGTTTGGCACCAGCGTCAATTTTATACCACACCGGCCTTGTTTCACGTGTTCGGTGCAGTTTAGTGTTACTGTTTAGCTAACCCCTAGCTGCAGTAGACCAATTTATTTTTGTTCAGTGCCTGCTGGACTTAACGGTAGTAAAGAGACGAAGGAGCACCTGTTACACGCAGACAGACGAATGGGTTGTTTGTTGGAATATATTCAGTGAATGTAGATAGATACTGTGTTCAATGTAGGCCTACTGTATAGTTAGTATGCTTTGGCTGTTTCACAAGGGTTTAAAATTGCTGGTCCATGTCTAATTGTTAAATTCAAATTCAGACTTACCTTACCATACATGGTTTACACAATCCACAGTGCAATGAACCGTATTGACAAGCAAAATGACAACAGTAGAGATGCCTAATTTAACATGCTTTAAATTTTTTTTTCTTAAAACATTTTTTCATGGAAACATTGTGAACTGAAGTCAACATTCTTAGGACTCTGTCAAACTAAAAGAGTTGTTATTGTATTACTACTAGCTTTGAGTCTACTGAAGTCAAAAAGATGGGTTTTCAAAACCAGCTGATTAATCTTTTCTCATGCACACAGTTTATATTAGTTTTTCTGAAACATATTGCAGGATGTTTGCTTTTCGATATTTAACTAACCTAGTACTTGTGTGTCGTGAAGGCATGTTGGTGGGTGATTCTTCTTAGTGCACCCTACAAGCTCTGGTTTATTCTATTTTAATTTTTGCCACCTTTTCTCATTGTTGGGAACAGTTGATTTGAAAAAACAGTCAATTTTACAATTTAGTTAATTTCTGAGCATTTTCTTTGCCCATGGATTTCATAGTAGTTATGTCATGATTGCCACAAGTCATGATTACAGTTCAGTTTATTTCTGGAAACTCACAAGAAAGCTCATGAAGATAAACAAAATAAAACAAACAAGCAAAATTAATTACACACCATGATTTCCGTGTCAACTCAAATGGATGCGGTTGAATGAGAAGTGTTGTAATTCTATTTTATTTCAATATCTACTCTCTCAATATATGCAAGGCCAAAGACTTGCTTTTTGGTACGACATCTAAAACCATTTCTGACCTGCTTCTGATGAAGAATTTCTGTATTTAAATAGTTTTTCTTTTCTTGAAATACCGTTGTGTTGTTCGAAGCATCATGAAGTTGCTTTACTGATACTGGAAACATGAAGTTTAAACCTGGCTATCTAATGGGTTCAAGGTTTTGTTCTGCATTCTTGTTGTAAACACCGTTAGACTGCCACATTTATGATTTCCTGCACAGCCTCGGAGGTTGCAAGCAATGTGGATCATAACACCATGCTGTAGTCTCATCATAGGCTGTGCAACTGACAAGATAGTTAACCAATGCGCAAGGTAACACTGCACAACTGAGGGAACAATGAAACTTACAGAAAGAATGAGGATTTGGAAGGCAATAGCTATACATTGACACAGGGCAAGCGGCAGGCAGCGATGCTGGTCAGTACATTAAAAGCAACAGAAAAAGAGCAGACACTATCAGATCAAACTTACACACAGGCCAATTTGCTGGCAGAGTTTCCTCTGACCACAGCCAGGGACAGGCGCTGGTGGAGCCACTGGCGCTCTCTGGGGTCACCAAACATACCGACAAATTTCTTTGCAAGGCCACTCTTTTTGAGTGGTGGACTTGCCATACACACCAGTGGTCTCAATTACAACTGGTTGAAAGTGGTAATTGCTTTGGAGGTCATGGTATTTTGGCATTTTGTAGCCGCAAAACCTGCCTGTCTGGCAGTGCCTTTGTAGTGGCCCCAAGTAAAAGTCTCCACAACTGTTGCATCTCGTACTAGACCTACGCCTCTGTACCAGGAGACCAAAGTCAATCCATCCGGCCTCCTGTCATTTGACAGGCTCCAAGGTAGAGGGGAGATTGATTGGTGCAGATCAATGACCTTTTGAGGATGGAGTTGATGGCTGAATGAATGTCGGCCTGCATTTTTAGTACAGGAGAGGCCATGGAATCCCAGTTCATCAGTAATTTTGCCGCAGTGGCATTTTGTGCTTTCAAATATTTTGGCATTGGCTCAGAGGGGATTGCAATATGAAACTCATTAGGCTGAGCGTCGGTTGTATGCAAAAAAATAGTTTAGGGCTGAGCGTGGGTTGTATGCAAAAAAATAGTTTAAGTTTGTCAGTCATGCAATGGACATAATTAGATCAGCATTTGTGAATGCCACGTAACAAAATTTTTGAAGATGTAGGACTTTCATTACCAGCATGCACCTGACTCTGACTGAAAAGCAGAAACTTATGGTATCAATATGTTAGTTTGTTTACGATGCAGTGTTAGACTAACAGAGTGTTGCACATTTTTAGATTTGCAGTAGTGCTCTATATCTTGAATTTGTGGGTGTGGCTGTGAAAATTCTATAATTATAAGTTGGTTCATATGTTTTACCCAAGGCTGAAACAGTGCTCTCTGAAGATAAGTATCATCTAGTAGTTGCACCTTGGGTTGAAAATCAGTCTTAGTTCTCAGGATGCACAGCAACAAGTCTTGATTTCTACACAGAGTCATAAAGGCAACCAGACTCTTTTAATGTATAACTCATGATCCTCTTGTTCAAAAAGTAATACAGTATTATATGTTCTTTTCAGATTTTTAGGGTAATGCGCATGTTTGTTATGTTATAATCTTTGACTTTGGTAGAAAGCATGACCAATGAACTGGTTTGGTAGTTGTCTTATGTATATTGCTGAAACTTCTGCAGTAATTCAAAATTGGGCCAAAACTTAACAGAATGACTAAGACACCTGATTACCATCATGCAGGAAGAGTATCTACCCATGGTAAGCAAAATACTTCTTGAATGTTAGTTTAGTACAGGGGTTGGCAACCTTTTTAACAAATGAGCCGTTCTGCTTCATCGTCCAGCAGATATGACTGGTGAAGGGCTGCAAAATGTTGATACTGTTTTATTTTTCATTCGAATTCATAGAGACATAGGCTAAATTGTAATGAATGCACATTGATATTCTAAGTTTTGTCAAATACAGAGAGCCACTTTAGAAGAGCTGAAAGAGCTGCGGATTGCTGACCCCTGGTCTAGTCTGCACGGTTCATCATGCTTGATGCACCAATTGTTTTTGCTATGGTGTCTGGTTTCAATCAATCTGTGTTTGAGATCAGCTGGCATGTGTGGCTCAGTTCATGAAATTTGTTGGTTGGTCAATGATGTAGTTGTTCTGTTGATATTGTAGTTTCAGAGTTCCCATTGTTTCAGGTTCAAAAACACAGTCAAAAACAGCTGCTGAGAGGTTAGAAGCTGACAAGCTGAAATATGTTAAAAGTTCAACAGCCCGACAAAGAAGATTTACTTTGGGTAAAAATTGTTAATTCTTTACTTTTTAAAATGTATGAAGTATAATTGGCTGTCCATATTTTACTGTGTATATATTTCACCTTCTGGTTAGGCATGATCAAGTTCTTATTCAAATACTGTGCTAATTTTAAAAATAAATTTAGGCTTGGGCCATTTTACTTTTGTGTCAGTCAGCTTGCTTTGATGGAAGTTAGAAAAAATGATTTAAACTATTTTAAAGTCATTTTTGTTATTGCAGCTATTTTTTTTAAAGAATACTGCTTAACCATTGGCACATGACCAGTAACACAGAACTTAAAGAAGAATCTCAAGAATGTTTTGAGCTGCAAATGCAAAACTAGGTGAAGAACTCATTCATTTGTAAAATTTTTACTGCTCATGTTGCAAAATCATTCAGAAAGCTCATTTTTTCAAATATCTTCCATGTTCACCAGGCCCGTAACCAGCTTGCAACATCTGGTGGGGCGAAGAGTTTACTGAGAAGAACCCAAACTTTTTTAAACTAAGTCCAATAGTTTCAAACTATGTCCAACACATTTTTCCAGGGGGGGCAAAAAATTTTGCATGGGGTCTTTGCCCCCCTAGTTACAGGCCTGCTGTTCGCTCTAACATGGTCATGCGCAGTTCATCAGAGTGTGATAGTGCACTGCTGCAGGGTTTGTGGCATGCTTGAAAATCGTTCTGTCAGTGCAACTCATCAGAAAAGATACCATTGCTTGGATAGAGATGTGTTTGTAGGTCATGATCTATTAAGTTAAATTAGCTTAGAATGAAAATCTGTCAGTCCCGTCACCACAGGGGGCATTTGGAGCTTAGCCCCTCAAACAAAGCTCCAAGCCCCCCAAATTGAAACATGAAGCACTATAAATTGGTTGAGTTTTTGTCAATTTTTGGAGCGTCAAGCCCCCTGCACAAATCCAAAGCCCCCTATGGAAAACTTTCTGGCGACGGTTCTGAAATGTGTGTGTACACAAAATCAAAAAGTGCATGGATTATGAGGAACTACGCCTGGTTGGTTCATTGCAACAAACATTTATTGGTATGGCTCTTGAGATTGAGAAACACTTTACTGGCCACCTGTAGACTCTTGAACATTGGTAAAACATCTAGCGCTTGCAACAAAACAGGGTGGGGAGGGTAGGAATGGCGTTGACGTAACAACCCAGTAAAGACTTCTGTTGGATTTAAACTATTATGTTGCTATTCTCAACAGTGTAGTCACGCGAGATGGCCGTGCAAGGGGGTACGGTAGCACTCTCATCTGTGTATGCGTCAAGTTTAAAAAAATTATGTACTGTAGGGAAGGGTTAGTTTTCTCGCCAAAATTTGCTCGCCAAGCTATCCACGGGTGCGTTTTGTAAAAGTATACCAAAACTTTTACAATTAAGAACAGATCAGAAGTGTTTCACCACGGTTTATTATTAATGTTGACAGATGACTTTCATGATTTTTGCAAGAAATAAATCGTTACTTTTCGGGCTAGTGCGCAGGACAGCAATTCAGAGATTTAAGCAATCCTCATGATAGCCCCCTGCGAATTGCGTTTATAGCATAAAGATCTTAATACGGTCAACTGAACACGATGACGTCGACAGACCCCCTAAACCTAAAGCCACCACTGTCAGCTAACTTATATGTTTGATTTTTTTCAGAACTCCACACGAGTGCATCACCTCACAATGACAGCACAGGCACTCATTCGATAAGTACGGCTTCCACTGGCTCGCCAGTGAATGTGGACGACGACGATGTGAGCGAACATGGACGATATGACCCAATGGGTGACATCAACCACGATAATATACAAAGGTGCCACAGCAGTGGACCATTCCACGTCGGTGTGCAACATCCGCGTAGAGGTGTTGTGCGATCCAGCACTGACACTGAAATCAATAAGAAATTTCGGACGCCTCCATTTCAACGAAGTAAGGTGTGCTCGGAACATGCTGCTGAAACATTTTCTCCGATTATAGAAAAACCCGACATTTTGTTCACTGCGACAGAATCTAAAGCAACTGCTGTCAATACAACCACTGTCACGGAAGCAGCCACCTCGCAACTGACGACACACTTGCTGAAAGATAGTCGGGGAAACAAAACTTTTTCAAGCTATCTTTCAAAAGCACGTGAGGGGATAAAAGCAGTTACGTCCACGCTGGCTGGTGGAAATGAGTCTGTAGATGACCGCAGTACACCAAAAGCAAGGCAAGCTAGATCACCCATAGTTTCCAAATCTTCCAAATTTAGATCGGCCAGTGCAGGAGCCAATGTACCGAGAAATCGGGAATCGTTGCAGAAAAACAATGTGAAGTCTTCAGTTGACAACTCAGCCCACGATAGCCGTGTCCTTAGTCCCAGGACTCAACTGAAACAAGCAAGACAGAACTTGAAAAAGGTGGGCAACAACTTGAAGTGCGGAAATCGAAAAATTGATGGAGCACTGGCAAATCGAACTAATGACTCCAGTTATATTTCGCCTGCTTCAAAATTGACGGGTACAACGTTCACGATACAGCCCAGACAACTTGGTTCTGAGAACGTGGTGGCCCGTTCTATCGGTAATAATGTGGTTGATAAGGTCTCAAAACCATCGGACAAAGCAACTATCGCTACAAAATCTGGTTATTTGCGAAGCAGGCCACTATCTGTCATTGAAAACGGTGACACCAGAAACTTCTTTAAATCTGGGTGTTCTCGGGAAGATGATAAAAAAGCACTGGTGCAAGGGAACGGTGTTGTTTTGCGAAGACCTTCTACAACCAAGGAGCCTGGCGAAGGTCAGTGTTTCGGGGAACATTTTGTTGTATTATACTTTAGTTCGGAACAGGTGCACTCATCATGGCAGTTGACGTTTGCATGAACAAGGCTAAACTTCTCTTACGCCACTGTGGTTTTACGCGGAGTTGGGTTTGTGAAATGTTAGCATTGCGGAATCAACGAAGTATGTCACAGTTCACGGCGACTTGACTTTGCATGAGGCGCTAATCTTCGCCATTGCATCTTGCGTTTGGTAAATGACTCATCGTAGTGGCAACATAGCCCGCGTTGCGTCGTTGTTGCCGCTAAAAACTTTTCACGTGATCATGTGTGGGTTCCAGATGCTGATGTCAATCGGTCTGAAAGCAAAAATGGCAACTCCGGTCCTGGTGAAGGTGGTGTGCGTCGAGTGCCGTCTCAACGACTAAACCGAAGATCTTGGGACCTGGCGCGCACAATGGATAGCAGCCTGCATTTAGCCGTGGTAATGCTACAGTTTCACATAATTTTGTCGCCCAGGTCTGTCAGGCAATTCTCTCTCCATTACCGCCTAGCACACAATGCGTAGGCCAGCGTTTATGATTCCAGTATCTTACTGTAGGAAGTTTTGAATGAATCCCGTGATTTGCAACAATATTTAATGTAAAATGTTGCCTTGTTTTACGTGTTCTCCGCTGTGTTTATTTGTCCTGAAAGGCTTGATCAGGAAATTTTTTGCCCAGAAAAGCATGTACTTGAGGGTAATATACATTAGGTTTTTCATTTTAAATGAAATCGGTCATCGTATGGGTTATTGTGGTTCTAGTCAAGCATACCCAACGTTTTGGAATGTTTGTCATGTTTTCAGGCACTTTACACCAGACATGGTGTGTTGCGAAGAGTGGTATTTATGTTGCAATGATGCATTTTGCTGAAAGTCTTCCTCAACCTGCGTTCACCTTATAAAACAGTGAACAAGTCTTCACGTGACCTTGTTCAAAATTCAGTTGCAAGGAAGTTTTACACAAGATATGAGTTGTACAACTCTGCATGCTGCAATTCCTGGTATGGCATAGACCAGAATCCCAATTCGACGAAATTTAATTAAATTAGTACCAGTACAGATCCTTCAGAGCTTTTTTCTCATGAAACATCTGGTAAAGATTTATTTCCCACTGCCACACACTCAGGGCCGGCCCTAGCAGATGCGGGGCCCAATGCAAGACCTGGGCGCGGAGCCCAATGCAAGACCTAGGCGCGAGACCCCTCTGAGCAGTGATTTTATGACGTCATCGCGTTCAGTCAACCATGTTACGGTCGTGGTAGAGTACAGATATACAGTGCAGCACTAACACGAGAATTGAGCACGTTTGCTAACGTTCGAAAGGAAATTCGCTAGTTCTGACGAGAGCGTTCTTTGTTAACAATGAAATTTATGTTGCGTTTCTACTGAATTCTCAAGCGCAAGGTGTATCTGGCAAGAATGAACAATCTACCCGAACACCATGGCGTGGGGCCCCAGAGGCGCGGGGCCCAATGCAGCCGCATCGGCTTAAGGCCGGCCCTGCAAACACCTATTTTACGTTTGCCCTGAGGTAGTGGGGATGCTGCGGGTTCATTGGTTGCTGTTATTCATCTCTCTCAGGAAAAACCCGTTTTGAGATCCTCGTCCCCAACAGCAGACCGTGACACGTTGCTTGCTGCCCCTATCGACAGTGCACCCCGTCAACGCAAGTCTTGGAGTAAGTTGCCCGCCCCTTCGGAAACGCAAGGACTGTATAAAAGAAATCTGACAAGTCGAACATCGTACCCAGAGGGTGAGCAACATTACTGCGTCTGTTAAAATGAGCAAATTTGCTCGCATGTACAGTATCTTTCAGTTTTTGACACATATTTTTTTAGACTACAATCTGCTTTTAACTAAATGGCTGTTGCTTAATAGCTGTCGTGTTGGAAATTGCAAATCGACTCAAGTGTCGTGATTTTGAGGACCATGTATAGACGTGCGCGTTTTTTAAAAATTGCCTCTCTGTTTATCGTGTCTGGTGGTGTTGCAGATCTCGCTTTCAATCGACCTGGCGGCAGGAAAAGCATCACTGAAGCTTTAGAAGAAATATTTAACCCATTGGAACAAGACTATGTGACATCGGACGACACAACCGCATCCCCTGATGCCAACGCTGAAGCGAGGACGATCGTTGGCCAAAGTTTAATCAGCGCGTCTACGCTTACAGAGAACCAAATGGACAATTTCTTTGACAACAGTACGGCTGACCGCCTTCGGAACGACGAAGACACAGTGGATCGTTTGTCGAGGTCCAAATCCCCGGAAAGCTCGAGGTCAAAAACACCGACCGGTAATCCTGACTGTTTTGGTGCAAATGACGTGGATATCGGTGCCTGCGAAACTGTTGCATATCCGCTGCTACGATCCAAGTCAAAAAACTCTTGCGCTTCGTCGCCTGAATCTGTTGGACGCCATCATAACGTGTGCAGGACTACCAGTTACCCGGACAGCGACGAGAGAATTACCGAACAACAACGTCTGTGGACGAATTATCAGGACACGCCAGTATCGCAGCCTCTAAGTAGGATCGATCTCGCTCCTGTCAGTGACAGACAGGCTCTAAGTGGAATACCCAGTTCGCCGATGCTGGCTCCGAGGTCGCGACGTGAAGTTGCGCCAGACTGCAATATCAGGTAACTACAGCTCTGCACGTCGCAAGCATGCCGCATATGCGACGCGTTGTCGCGGGGGTTTAGTTGGAAATAACCGTGGCCGTTCTTTCTATACTCAGGAGTAACACGAACTCACTGAATAGAAACGGTGTCAAAGACGAAAGCTTGAACACAATCCGATCGCAAACCACGTCGAGTTCAGCATCGGTTGACGTCAACAAGCCTTTTACAGGTGCGCTTCGCGACTCTGCCTTAACTCGTGCATGTGGATAAATCTCAAGCTTCAGATGGTAAGGTCAGGATCTATCCAAATTAATAAACCTCCCAAAGATTACTATGTATCCAGAAAATGTGCCGAAGGTGAATATCGTCCACTTGTTTCTGGCAAAAACAAATGGTAATCAAAATATTAGTTTTTTTGGCCGCTGAATGTTTGTGGGATGCGGCCGTTTCTCCAGTGCGTCTTCCATTCGGGGATTGGGAACAGTTGGTGCCGACTTGGTCAAAACTGTCGGTGGATGTAAAGTAGCGCAAATGTTTGGCATAAAATTTAGGGCATTTGTTTCAGTTATGGTCCTTTAATTTAATCGACCACGTCTTTTGCCTCGTGAAACATTCGGTTTTTCTATCCGTTGTTTTCATGTATTGAGACACACGATCAGGGGTAATAACTTAGTTCTGGTCAATTTTCAAGTTTTCAGAAGTTGACCGTAAAGGTTGATTTGCGTTTTAGGCTTTTTGTTATGAAAGCGTGGCAGTACTGGGAATAACATGCTTCTTGTTCTGTGTGATCTCTAGCGTTGACTGCCAGCGACTTAAAGCCTCGGAAAACGAAACGCAACATAAACCCGTCTGAGCCGCTGAAACCAACGTATCCATACATGATGCCGCAGGGCGCCAACGCTCGCTCAAATGCAAAGCGACACACGAATGCACCTGTGTCCCCCACAATATCGCCACACAAGCAGGTAACCACGCTCTGGATGGGTTTAACCGAGGCCGCCGTGATAGACACGATGTCTCTTGGCGGCATTGGTTTAACTTGGTCGTGTTTTTATGACTCAAGACCTTCAGTCCGTTATTTGTTTCTTGTGCGTGAAACCATGTCTCTGTTGGATCGCACTGATTCAGCTATTTTTATTCCGTTTGTCGCTGAGACAATCGCAGTGTTTCACCATCGCGCTGCTTGTGTAACGGTTAAGATGCCTCACTGGCGTGGAAGACAACAAAACGTGGTATTCGATCGCACCAATGACCACCCGTTTCTTTCAATTTGTTCACTAATATCCAACAGTTTTCATGTTGATGTTAATATTGGTTGTTACGCTTGTTTTCGGTGGATATCTTGCTCACCATTAAATAATTTTTTCACTTTGTCATCAATTCTTCAGTTCTAAATGTTTGAAAATGGCCGCAAGCTTTTGTTGGGAAATGATCGACGAACTCTAGGGTTTCCGTCATATCAAACTCAGCGCACCCTGCCCCTGAGTAACACAAATCGCGCACATCAGACTCGGCGCCGGCGTCAGATTTTAGCGAGTTTTTGTTCCATCGCGCAGCCTGCAAGAATGACGCCGCCTCACGGTTCCCGATCTACCTCGTCCACGCCCTATTCTTCACTGAAAAGAACCCCCACATCATCGCGTAGCTCCTCCCTGAAGCGCAACAGACAAAGGTAAGCGATCATGTTCAGCGTACCCAAATTGACAGCAGCAAGCGTGGTACACGTCATGACGTCATCGGCAATACCTTTTGTCCCGTTGCTCCGATCACTGCAGTCGGTTTTCGTAAAGCGCCAGATAGTCGTGTTGTTTATCTTCTCCTAGCCTAATCTGGTTCGGCGGTGGTCGATGCGGCGAGCGCAGATTCGCGCGCGACCGTGCAAGCGCACAAATGACCTTTTGCTTATTTATTTTTTTACAAACGCGTCGACTTCGTACAATGGCAACTGCAAAGATCAGTCTTCGACAATCACAAAAACTATAATTTGTATCCCGCCGTGTCCGCAAACTTCGCCAGTTCTGCTTGCCACCTGACTCGTGGATGCTGCAAGCTTCACTCGGCACTTTAGCAACAAGTGCTTCTCTCAATAATAGCGATCTACAGCCAAGGCTGTCACTCGCTGATGGCCTCGCTTGAGACGAAGTGTCACGTTACTGCGCCGCTGTTAAGTTGAGCGTGACGGAGCTTGTATTTGCTCGCGCTTCTGCCCAACAGCTGCTGTGGCGTCATCTTATGCCCTGCGTGACGCGTAGTTTTCGCCGTATGAACAAAAATCATTGGTCCGCCTTCTGTCAGTAGCAGAAGTGTGATGCGACACAAAGTGTGGAAACACTTAAAAGCACTAGTAATGTGAAAGTATGAGTCGTGGCATTTTCGAAGTTAAATTTCATGTGGATGTGTTTGGTTTGAGATGTTGTTAAGGGTGCGATTCGTCCAAACCATGTTTATATTTTCGGGTTTGCTGAGCGTTGTGGGGCGTTTCTGTGCCCATTTGCTACATCTGCGTAATGATTGTTCGTTGTACGATTTCAAACCTCTTCGAAACAAAGTTTTGTTTTCCGCCGCTGATGTAATCAACAGAAGTCAGGTGATGCCTGACGCACACTGATGTCGCGACCACAATCAGAAGCTATTACGTTAAAAAACTCTTCTCCGTACCGTAACGCTAGCACCATGTACGAACTTGAAAGGTCATTGTTGAAGTGCTGAGCAAAGTGAGAGAAAAATACAAATCTATACCCATTTTCAAAACCTGTGGCGTACGCAGAAAATTTCCGAGGGGAGGGCCAAAGGATCCATGCCTCCCCCCAAATTTGTAGAAAATATAGTCATTTTGTGTTTTGAGAGGCGTTTTTCTAAACAAAATAGTGTTATTCGTCTAAAATTAAACATTTTGGTATACACTGCCGAATACTGACAGTATACACTGCCGAAAACTGTTTATACATTTTTTATTTTTAGGGTCTGAGGGGAGGGCCATGGCACAGTGGCCACCCCCCTCCGTACGCTAGTGTTCAAAACCATGCGATATTATTTACGTGTTTTCCTATAACTTTACAACTGCACAAGAGTACATTTACTGAATGTTAGCCCTTGTAGGGTTGTTCTGATTTTAGTTGCTAGCGTTCAGGCATGTGCCAGGCCTTTACAGTTTAGAACAACTTTTCGCGCTAGTTGTTAATATTTTTCGATTTCCACAACTGAGCGGAATAGCTTCTTCAAAAACGGTAGAAAAAATCTACATTGATATTGTCACACACATTCTGGGAGCGAACATTTTTAACATAGTTCATGCATAGCGTTGTTCGGTTTCAGCTCGACTGCCAAAGCATATTATAATTGTGAAGGGTGGTTAGTTTGCAAGTAGTGTAGTCCATTGCTGTCTTTCTCTTTTACCGAGTGATGCCATGACAACAAAGAGTTTAAGCAACAGTCAATATTCTTCGCATTATTTATTCCGCAACTGCAAGTGAATGAGTCCATTCGCTGAACGTTTACTCAGCAAGCTGCCTTTGTTTGCTTTCACGGCAAACTAATCTGGAATGCGCGGTGTGGAGCCTTGCACTCAAATCTTGGTTGTACTGGTTGACTAGCTGTGTTGCGTCAGAACTTCATCGCATCAGTTTCAACTGCGAAATGTAGAAACCTGGATCAGGGTTCAATGTTAGAGACTGCTGATGTGTAACTGGTTGGCAGGCAACCTTAAGCTTTTTTTCCCACAAATCATTGAGCTTAACTAGTTCTTTCACCGTGATTGAGTTTTGCGCTTCTGCTTCGACAACAGTTAAGTAACTACTTTGTTTGATTTTGCATGCCAGTTTCACCTCGTCTGATAATGTTTTTTTATATTTTGCTTCATGTTCGACTCGAAGTGCCTGTTTCGGCGTGTCTGTTTCGATGACAGATCCAGCAATTTGGTTTGCAGGTCCAAGTCGGACGTAAGCATTTTTCAGAACGAATTGGATCGTTTCTTTTCGACAATGGGAATGGACGAAGCCGTAGTTTCTCCCCTTCCTGTACCATCCGACACACTGTTCACTACGGCACAGTTCAGCAGCGAGTCTGATTTCTCATTCGCTGGTACGTGGAAAAAAAGCAATTTCAGTGCTGTGTTGTCCTTTGATATTTCAAAGTTCAAGTTGTGTTTATCAGGTTGTTTCAGGTGTATCCGTGTTGGAACTTGTCACGAGCTGAAAATGAGATGGTACGGCACATCAATTGTATGAAATGAATCAAAAGCCTTATAAAAGGATTTGCGTATTATATTTTTCTTTGTTTAATTGCAAAAATTCGATTGCAGATAAAGTTTCTACGTCAGCATGTAACTACGGAGCAGTGTATTTTGGTATTTCGTAATGTTTCGTTATACTTTACACGTCATCGCTGTTTTCGGGTCCCGATTTTGTTTAAATTGTTTATAACAAAGAAATGGGAGATTTTGCATCAGTTTTTGTCTTTAAACTTCATCGTTTTTATTTCGTGAAAATGAATCCCATGGGTGTAACTTGAGTTGCTGCCCCTAAAGCAGGGGTTCCCAACCTTGGGTACATGTACCCCTAGGGGCACATTTATTGTACAACCGCAACAAATTAACTTAACACATAAAAACGCAGTCTATATTTATAGTTTTAAAAATCTAAAAGTCTATTTAAATTTCAGTGAATTTTTTATGTTTTACTCAGCCTTTTTGCCTTAAGAAATTTCAGAGGCACATGCTCGTCTGTCGAAAGTCTGAAGGGGTACATGTTCAGAGAAAGGTTGGAACCCCTGCCGTAAAGATGGAGCTAAATACATGTAGTAGTGATTTCCTTTTTTTAATTACACTTTTTGACACTAATTACCTCCCTTCTGTTAGCTACAATGGTGTGATAAGGACCTATATTTACTGAAAAAATCCTTCCGTTAGTGTTCGACTTCATTCAAGCAGCTTTTGCGTAAATTTTTCTTATGGCTGTATCTGAGGTTAAAAGATCGCGAAATGTGGTGGTTTCTGTAACATATCTTTAAATCCACAAGCTCTGTAGAAGTTACTGATAATTATGACTCTTGCTTATAAAGCTCCTAAGTTTGTTGCAATGGATACGTTTCATGAATTCAGGTTGTTGAATTTCCTGGATGAAATGTTTTGCTAAAAAGATACCACTGCTGTGGCCCATCCCGTCGTTTGACGTCGATAACGTCAGTACTCATGCAATTCAGCGCAAATGCTGGTACAGGATGCATGCATGATCACACGCATAAGTATATACGAACAGTGCACAAAATTACACACACAACGACGCTTAGACAGTCTTGTTTGGGGCAGGGTTTCCGAAACGTTTTTGAACGCGACCCAAATCTGTGTTTGGTGAACATCTCGCCATCCAAGCCTCAAAGAACGTATTTTAACATGAAAAAATGATTGTATGGATGATTTTTGCCAGTAAATTGCTCAGGTCGATTTAAATTTTTTTGACTCTTCGCGACCCATATTTGGTAACCACTAGTTTAGAGTGATGCTGAGGTTGCTTGTGCCTCACCCGCACGCACTTTGACGTCCATTACGGTGTTCCAACGGCAAGGCAGGTCAAGAAGACCACATTTCACGAATGGTTGTATCTCTCAAAAATAATAACATTTCTAAAATTGAAAAATAAATTAAATACATTTCGAAAATTGCTATTTCTGTACTCAACAAAACAAAACGTCCTGTATTTGATTTGTTGTCAAACAAGAAACCTTGTCCATGATGCGATAGGCCAATTATTAGCCTTTTTCATATCAAATTATACATCGCCCCACTGTGTCTCGGATGTTTAAATTAAACACAAGATGTTATCAGCTTTGTGACCAGGATATCATTCGTGTGGTTGTTTTCTCAGGTTAATGCAGAGGCTAAACGTTGACATAGGACTGCTTGGCGTCGCCGCAGATGCATGCTGTGTCACTTCTTGTGTACGCATTGCTTGCGTGTTCTACCTGGCATTATAACTTTCCTCTCTCCTTTCGCCATCCCAGGTGCGTCGGCGTACGTTCGCGATGGTCCTGACGAAACATCGCCAATGGACCTCGACCCCATGACCGCAAGTCTGGCCCAAGTTCCGTCCGTCAGTATCATAGAAAAGAACGCCAGAATCATGAGGTGGCTTGCAGCGTGCAACAAGTCCTACGCTCCCTCTGCGCAGCCGTTCAGCGGCGCAACCCCCCGGTCACCTCTCATGCCTGTCTCGGTGCCTTATCGCGAATCGAACCAAACTGCAAAACCGGTCTCGCCGCGTTCGCATCCCAGGCAAGGACACAGGAGTTACGGTTCGCCGATGAAGGTTAACTCCCATGTGGCTCACGTACCATCGCAAGTCTACACTGTGCGACACCCTCAGCCGTATGTCTCGACTCCGCCGCCGATACCTCCGCGAATCGGCATTCCCAAAGAATCGGACGTTTGAATTCCTGCGAAATCTGCTGGTGAGGTTAGAAGACTTTGCTGAAGTAAGCGCAGCGCTGACATGTGTTATAAAAATCCGTATTTTGACGATCACTGGACGTAAGTACTTTATGCGAATTTAAGATGCTTTCGCGAGTCGCCGAATCTTATTCCGCTCGAAACAATGTGGCACAGGTGTCGCAGCTGAATCGGCCTCGCGACGCTTTGATCGCCCGTACGACAACAGAGTTACGGACGATGACGCGAACTGCTCGGCAGGTTCGCGCTTGCCTGGCATGCGAAATATGCTGCTGTGTCCAACCTCGCTCCGGGCTAACACTTCGAAAGCAGCTCGTCTAACAGGCTCCTTCGGCCCCTGCGTTGCTCTCTCGCATGACTGGGTTTCCTGTTCGACTTGCGCGGCAATTGAGCCAGGGTTGTAATTAGGCCGATCCTTGTTTGACGAATGCGAGCTGCAGGACGCTTCGCGATGAGCGGAACGAAGCTTTTCGTTGCAAAACAAACGCACTTTCGCTTTTTCTTTCGTGCGTCAGCAGCTTTTGCGAAGGTTGCGCCACGTAGTGCTGTCAGATAACTGACTGATGGAAACGAGGTATTGTTCTGTTTAAACTGACCACAAGCCGCGCGAAGCTTGTGTTGTAAATAGCAAGAGGTTGATTACCACGCAGCGCCTCGACTGATGAAAGATACGTACCATGCTTTTCTGCGGTATGTATCTAACAGTCACCAGTTAGCGGGTCTTTGCTAACAACAAATTGTCGACGTGGAACTCTTGCCGTTGCTATGGCTGGTTCTATTTGGTCGCTTCGTGTTGAAGTGCTTGTGCTTAGCATAACTGTGTCATTTTTTGTGCTAGCAAGCTACTTCGTGTAAACGTTGATGCTTCATAATGATGAAACAAGTGCTTCGCGCATCCAGTAAAAATCAATCAACTTCTACCAGGAGTCAGTCAAAGTAAGAAACCTCACAGCAGTGTGAAGGAGCCCCGCAGCAAACAATTACAATTCCGTTTGAATGATATCATTGACACGGCTAGGTTATTTCTGATGAAACTTGTCAGTCGGAGGCCGTTCTTGCAACGGCTGCAGTAGCTCCTCGCATTACAAGATCTTATCATCTGTGACGGTCAACTTCACGCCCTTCAGCCAAAATCATATAAAGTCCTCTAAATGCCGACTTTCTGCGCGTGGTGTTCGCTGCCATTTCAGTGACGTGCGAAAGCTGCGAGGAGCGCAATGCCCTTTCCACGCATAACTCCTCGTTGTCGAGGCGAAAATTTCTGTTTTCGTTGTGCAACAATGCGGATCGCGTGGCGTCCCCCAGCACTCGCTGAGCAACTGGTCGCCACCGTGACCACCACTGTGTTGTTTTTCTCCATTTATAGTAAAAACCTTCACGAGTTGTCGAGGTATTGACGAGGACGTCATTCGCGAAGTTGCTGTTGCGTTTGCATGCTGAGCCGCAACTGGAATTATTGGTGTGCAACGCGGGTCTGCTACTGTTGGTGCCGCCAACTCTTGTTCAGGGCGAAGTGTTCCTGCTGCTCGACTGTGCGGCGGTCGCCATTATCAGATAAATCTTGGGTCGCGCAGTGACATTCGGGGTCGATCTCGCTGAAAGGTGTGGTAAAGGTTGCCTCCGGAAGTCAGGGACACTCGCCCAGTATAGGAGTTATTCATGAAAAGAACGCCCAGATACGTTACTGAGATGCGGTCGACTGCAACCGTCGCTTTGTTTGGTGCGTAACTTTTCAACGGATGTTTGTGTTCGCAGGCGACGCGTTATTTCCTCTCAAAACACAGTGAATGAATCTACCTCATTGGATGAAGACTGAAAAGCGACACACTTCTCGTCACAACTGTCCCCGGCAGACATGCGAAATTAAACTGAAAAAGCTTAATTAGTTTTGTCGATATTTCATGCCCACCGGCTGTCGCGCTCGTGACGAATCGTCTTCATGACGTAAGCCGTGAAACGGGATTCGTTTCGTGGCAAATTCTGTTGTAAGCGGGTAAGTTTTTGGTCAGAGCATGCCCTTATGCGAAGGCATGACGTCTGTCGCAGTTGTGCGCTTCTGCAGCCTGCGCGCAAGCCTTGATCCAGACTACAATTTCTTCAACCACTCTACCGCTTCCGTACTGTTCCCTGCACTTTCGTTTCGTAACTTGCTGATCTTGAATCTCCACCAAAGTCGCATGTTAATCTACAGTAGCACCGGTTGAGGCCAAAAGTCCCACGAGGGCGGCGAATCGTTTATGAATTGTTGATGTGATTAGCATTGAACGTTTCTGTTATGTCACGCGCTGGTGACAGCAAATAAAACCGACTCGCAGAGTGAGGTGCTGGTCATTCCAAACATTACCAGCTGTACCTGCGCTGGCCTTTGTCGTTCCGCGCAGAAAACTGCCTCCAGCACCTTCTCTCGCGTTAGCAGTCTCGTATTGCGGTTATTCACTAAGGCGGGCCTGAAGGGTGAGCTGTTACAAAACGGTTTATTCCGTTACTTGCTGCCTGTTTTAAAATAGCAGTATTATGGTAGCTTTGTGTATTTCGTGTATTCTGTCGTTGTCGTTAACATTTCAGTGTGAACAGCTGTAACGTTTTTACGCGATATACAAAAGCCATTTTTGTCGATGATGCACAAAGCACGCCATCGCGTGGTGTACACGATCGCACTCGTTGGCCAGTTGTTTCCAATCCATTCTTGGTGCTCTCAGAATACCCGTTCAGACGCTGCTAATTCCATGTAATCCAATCAACCGTGTTATGAATGGTGGCCGTTCTTTTATTGTGGAATGATCTTCCTATTGCAATGTTGATTTTCGTTAAGCTGTCAAGCACCACTACGATGTTGTTGCAAATCATCTTTTTTTGGATTTTTCTACATTGAACTTATCGGTGTGGTTTTTAGTGCTTGTAAGGTCCGTCATTGTGTGTTCGTATACTGTAACACGACGCATAGCGCCACTTCGTGTCCGTTCTTTAACATGTGTTGAGTGCGAGGTTGAGCCATGTTTAATTTACTGCCCGCAAGGCTAGTCCACCTCCAACAAGTTTTTATAGCTAGTAATTTTCGGAAGGCAGTTTTTACAAGCGCCCATTGTTCATTCGCAATGCTCCCATGAGCGACATTTGCAAGAACATGCACCAGTGAACCTTGTGTCGCAGGGAGACAGAATCCGCACCATGTGTTGAACCCAGTTTCTGGTGATAATAAAAAAGATGGAATTACTTGTTGCAGAGCAAATTAATCAAAACAAAGCATTTGCTTACAGCTCTTGTTTGAGTGAATCCGGTGCTGACGTGGTCGAGAGCTGCAGGGCATCGATGTCCAACAGCTCGGGATTGGCAACTGTAAATAGCATTGATAAGTGTTCCGTGAAGAGCCATTAAAGTTCCGATGTGGCCAGTGCCTGAGGCAACCATACAGAGAATCCGCATCTCAGCAGTGAAAAGAGCCGATTGACGGCCTATTGTGAAAAGTAGCGGAAAGATTTGGCGATTTTGTGTAAGAGCTGAGCTCTTCAGTTGTTAAGGTAGAAGTCATCTGTCTGTGTTGATAATAGCGACTCGGTTGCTGTGCATAAAACACTGTATATCTGAAATTATGATTACGCCCCGGTCGGACCAGTCCGTCGCCACGGGAGGCTTTGTACGGCTTAGCCCCCAAATTGAAACATAAACACTGTAAATCACTAAAGTTTTTATCAAATTTTCAGTGTCAAGCTCCCCTATTGAAGACTGGCGGCGGTTCTTGGTCGGACTCACAGCATTCGGAGTGCTCAACTCTGGTTTTGATCATTTACCAGGTTTTTATTGAAGATATTGTCACATGCCGCTAAAAATTTGTCATCGATACCCACATCTTGTGGCCAGAGTCGGAAGAAGGGCCCCCATACCCCCTCGAGGGGGCGGGCGAAAAGGGGACCCCGAATACGACTGAGTACCTTTGTTACGGCATGCAGACACCAGAACTGAACGCACCAAGAATTGAATTCACATATTTCCCCTTTCACTATTCATATTTATATAATACTGTACGTCAAAGAAATTGATCTTTACACGACCCACAGCTCCTTGTTATCTAAGCCAGTGCTCTTCAACCTTTTTTGTTATGGTGCACCCTTAAACATGTTTTGATGAACTGATGCACCCTGTTTACACTCATGCACCCCATTTACTGACACGTCCCACCTAATCGCGACCATGTCTGTAAATACCCTGGCCTAAATAAGCAAGTACCCTTCTAATTCAGTAACTCAGCTACATAATTAAATTGGTAATGGCTCATTGTCTGCTGCTTATGAATCACAAATAACTAATTACAACAATTAGCTTGACATGGTCTGATGCTTACGCACCACACTTTAGAATGTGCAAAGTCCAGGTTAAATTCTGAAAGTCATTGGTTGGTTAAATGGTTCATTTTTGCTAACAGAAAGTTTTTGTTAAAAGTATCTGTTTATTTCAGTGTGACAAGTTTGTTTATGCACCTTTGTGAACCCTGTCGTAGTGGTGCACCCCACGCATATTTTGATGCACCGTGCACACCGGTTGAAGAGCGCTGATCTAAGCCACTCATTGCGAAATGCATTGTGGATAGCTTCGTTGTCAGCATTTGCCTTGGTAAGCTGGCAGTTGTGTAGGTAACGTTTGCTGAATCCACGTTGATTGCAAGCATTTTTAGCACATTGTCTAGTAAGAAATTATTCAGGAAAATTAAGTTATAGACCAGTGACGTAACTAGAGGTTTCAACTAGAGGTGGTAACGTAGCTGAAAGAGGCCCACTGTCGACCGTAGGGGGCACTTGCCAACACTCAGAAAAAGGTTGAAAAATGAAAGTGTATCCGAATGTGGATTTTTCTATAATAAAACCCGAATCACCGCAAAACAGACCAAAAAACGTAAAAAAACAACCTACTGAAAACCAAAGGCGTACTTTGGAGCATAAAATTGGGATAGACTTAACAGTTTCATCAACACTAAAAAAGCCTTTTTTGACTGAAGATGGATTAAGAATAATCCGAAACGTCTCAAAATAAAAATGTATAGTTTTTTTAAGGCTTTTTTAGTGTTGACAAAAGCGTACTGAATACCGAAACGCTAAATGGGGGCCCGATTTTTGCATTTAGCTTGTCATCGGGGAGGTTCGCACCCTTGTACCCCGTCAGTCACGCCACTGTTATAGACCTGTGTTCAGAGCCGGATTAAAAGGTAGGGGGCCCGGGCCAATTTTTACTGGAGGGCTCCTATGACGTATTTCATGACGTCATCGTTTGTAAAATTTATGCTTTTTCTGATTCGCAACGTTCTCGTTTGCTTTTTCTTGTAGTCGGTTATGTGCTTGCCGAATCCACTCGATTGTAAGCCGCACGAAATGGTGTTAAAAATTAATGTAAGCTGTGGTTGATTGTAAACCGCTCTTGAACACAGGTTGCCTAAGCCTCTGAGGCAGGGTTGCCAGATGGAAATAAAGGGTTTGCCAGATGGTTGTCACGTATTCAGAAACAGACAGCGTAAAATTTAAAGATGCAAGCGTATAATGTTAGAAAGTTACATTTTCAGGCAAACCTCTGCGAAGTTTTTGCTGAAGACAAACAGCAGCACTATTGTGGAGACATAGTTTTACGATGGGCAGTTAGAGAAGTATTGACCTAGCTATATATTGCCCTATAGCTCAAAACTTAATGACTTGACTAGGAATAAAAGATAGCCTACAAGAAATAAGGCTAAATGTATAAGCTATGTCACGACAGGGTGACCAGCAAATTCAAAAGATATTTATACCCACAATGCAGCAATGTTTTCATTCAAGTGTGAGACATTTGCTTTACAGGTAGCCTGCGCATTGGTGGCGGAACTATTTTCAAAGTGGGGGCACAAATGCACGTTAAAAAACTATAAAATTTTTGTAAATTGAATTGGCAACTGCGACATCATAAGCACTGAAATATGACCTCATTAACTTTTGTCAGCATGTTTAAGCAATTTTATTCAAAATTTGATAAGCCCTCAACGACCCTTATCTACACAACACCCTATCTATCACACACTACACTGACTTGAGCACATAAGTGTAACTAGTTGTTCTTAGTCTTACGCAAAAACAATTCACTTTAACAATGGACCCGGTACGAATTGTGTTACTTAAACTTATTCAAGCAAAATTCAAAATTTGAAAGTAGGAGTGCCGCGCCCTCCCAGAAAAAAATGGGTGAGCCTAAACCCACGCGCCCTCCTTGTTTCCGCCACCTATCAGCCTATGTAACACCTAGTTTTGCTGGACATTTGATTCTTTTCATGTTATTTCAGGTGAAACGTGGTGCTATTTGCCAATTCACCGTTGTTCATTTTGATTTCTGTTTAATCTCAAAAATATTTTCGTGTTGTTGTGCATGTATAACTCTAGAATAAAACTTTTGACATTAATTTCGCTTATTAAAATTTGATGTTAAACCTGAAAAATTTGATTGTGAAAAGACTGAGCTCAGTGGTATAACTAACAGCGGTCACAAGGCAACAGTCATCAGCAAACCCGTAACCAGCTGTGTACACCAGGGGGCGAAGAAGTTTCTGAGGGAGACCCAAATTTTACATCGCTAGCATGTACGAACACAGTGGTTATGCATACAATATATCCAAGACATTTTTTCAGACGGGGAGTTTTTCCAGGGGGGGCGAAGCCCTCCTCTTAGTTACGGACCTGGTCACCAGATGATTAGGTATGCAGACATCACATTGTAAGATAGATTGGCATGGGCATCCGCAGAAAGTTTTCCAAGGGGGGGCAACGTCGACATCTTGCCTATCGTTTTTAGGTTTCTGACGATGTATTGCAAATATATGCTTACGATGCGCTTTGCCCATTCCACTCCACAAAGAAAATACCCCGTCTTATGGCAACAGTAAAAAAATACGCTTCCTTCGTTGGTACGGTAGCAATATCCAGGTATATTGCGATAATACACACAATAACCTTTCTGCAGATTTTCAAAACAGGGCACTTCTTTACAAAGAAGCATTGCCGTGATCTTCAATGAAATCACAAATCTTGACCTTATTTTGTTTAGCAAGAATCGTCAGCGTCACTTCGAAACAAGAGCTGCAAACGTTTGGGAACTCACTCACAAATCAAAATTAAGCCTTAGCGATTAAGATGTATTCCTTCAAACCTACAAAGGCGTATTATAACATGTCACATACTGCAACCTTCTGTTACGTAAACTCCTCAGTGAAAATGAAAAATGCACCACTACTCGCCTACTATCAATCGTACTCGTTTAATCTCACATCGATCACAAACTATCAGTGACGCAAATCATTCACTTCAGCGAAGCAGTCGTGTGTGATTTTTCTAAAATCACAGCGCCAGTGACTTTAACCGCACGAACAGGCCTTATGCCTTTTCCACACGAAATGAGATCAATAAATCGGCCTTGTGCCTTTACAACGTAAATGCAATAAAACAGCTTTTTGCCGTTACACAGGAAGAAACAGTAAATCGGCCATAAGCCTTTACACAGCAAAACAAACAAGTCAATCGGCCCTGTGCCTTCAAGAATAAACCAACGTTGTTATTGTTATTATTGTGAGGGGGGAATGGCACCGTATGACTGCGAGGTCTTGTAGTGCCAGGGCAGGAGTAAAGAGAATCTATATGCGTATGCCTGACACTCCCACAAAAGCTTCCACATGCTTCGCAGCAGCTGTACTACGTAGGATTTCTGGGGTGGAAAAATTTATTCCAAGATCTTTGACTGCGTGTTTCAGACGTCGTCGCGCCTCTGTGACTTTGGTACAAACTTCAAGAACATGTTCTACACTTTCTGGTATTTCACACTGATCGCAGAGCCCGTCAGGGTGAAGACCAATGCGTGACATATGATGATTTAGTTGACAGTGACCTGTGCACAAACGAAAGATTATAGTAGAGAGGGAGTGGGTCGACAGAAAGGACCGCAGCAGGGCAGGAAAGATAACTTTGTATGCAATTCCTCTTGGATCGGTCTGGTATTGAATTTCCCACGCGTGGAAAGAGTGCTGGTACAGATATGGCAGCATATCAGTAAAGCTCAATCGGGTATTTACTCGTTTGTAGTGAACATATTTGGGTGGATTGGATGATGGTTTGGCAGTGGAGAGTTTTGCCAATTGATCAGCAATTTCATTTCCTGGGATGTTTTGGTGGCCCGGAACCCAAAGGAAACGGACCTCGTATCCCGATGCTGAGAGTGTGGAATAGAGGAGGGCAATTTTGTTTGCGAAACTATGCTTTTTCCGGTTCCAATTAGTGATCGATTGTAATGAGCTGAGACTGTCTGTGACAACAACTACCTTTAATAATTTTTACTGAGTATGCCAGGTACAATGCGTGAAGAATGGCGAAGAGTTCAGAGGTGATGGTCGAGGAGAATATCGGAGGTTCCTATTCGCTATGTATATACCGCAACCGGCTCGTTCAGAAGTTTTTGACCCGTCTGTATAGATTTTTACAAACTGATGATATATATTTTTCAAATGCGAAGAGAAAACCGGTGCAACGAATGCAGATGCCGTCTGACGGACAAACTGCAAGAGAGTGAGGTCGATGACGGGTATTCGTATCGACCAAGGCGAAATATTCGGGATGCGCACCGGAGCGGCGGCGAAAACGGAAGGATCAACCTCAGTCTTTGTGAATATATTAAAAGAGCAGAAACCAGGCGAGTCAGGAAAACGTTCCTGCCAGCAATCCTCAGTGAACGACAGGGCTGGATGGTCACTGAACGACAAGAGATGGGCTTTAAACTTCAGCCACAGAAACTTGTGCCTAATGTTCAAAGGCATCTCATTGCACGCGTGATGAAGGCAAATCACTGGAGTGCTGACCAGGGCTCCAGTACACAAGCGCAGTGCATCATTTTGGATCTTTTGTAATGGTTTTAATAGACTGGGAGACGCGAAAAAATAAGCCTCCATACCATACTCTATTACAGACCTAACCAGCGACGTATAGACAGTAAGTAATGGACGTTTACCTGCACCCCAGGTCGTACCTTTCAACATCCAAATAACATTGACCCGAGCCCAGCATTTTGCCACAAGTTTCTGTATACGCATCGAGTAAGAACCGTTTTGTTGAAACGTTAACCCCAAGTACTTGTATTCATTTTTTAGTGGAAGGCGGGTACCGTCCTGCAGACACAAGGAAATAGATTCTGGATTGTATTTCCTTGTAAACAGGACAGCAGCAGATTTGGTGTTAGACAGTTTGAAACCACAGTCTTCACACCATTTGCACACTTTTGTTAAATAACGTTGACACAGCTGGTTTAAGAGGGTTATATCAGAGCCACATTCCCAGAAGCAAAAGTCATCCGCGTACAGGGCAGCATGAGAGGTGATTCGCTTTGGGAGATCGTTTATCATCAAAGAAAAGAGTATGGGGCTGAGGACGCCGCCTTGCGGAGTGCCGTTTTCTAGGCGTTTAGTCATGGATAAAGTAGAGCCAATGCGGACTTGGAAGGTTCGATCGGAAAGAAATGAGCAGATAAAGTGAAACATTCGACCTGAAATGCCAAAGCTAAGCAGCTTGGATAGAAGAACCTCTTTGTTCACCATGTCGTAGGCCTTTTCTATGTCAATAAAGACAGACAAAACGTTGTGTTTGTTTGCCATGGACTTGTGGATTGCGTCATGGAGACGGAGAAGATGATCTGTTGTTCTGCGGCGCTGTCGGAAGCCGGATTGCGCGATATGAAGGGCATTATGATACTACAAAAACCAGTTGAGGCGACACACAATCATTTTTTCGAAAAGCTTACAAACATTGCTGGTCAGGGATATTGGGCGGTAGGAAGATGGTAAGTGCGCAGGCTTGCTTGGTTTTGGAATAGGGACAACAATGGGGTGTAGCCAGGATGGAGGAAGTTTGCCGGTGAATCAGATTTTGTTAAACAGCAGAGTTTTTATGCACATATGTTTAAACATTTCGTAGCAGATGTTGTCTGTTCCGGGTGTAGTGTTCTTAGTGTCATTGATAGCGGAGAGAAGTTCATTAATGGAAAAAACCTGATTTATAGCTAGATCACTTGTTGTCGAATGGGACATCGCATTTCACAATAGTCGCGTTTGGATTGGTAGGGTCACGTTGACAAAACGCGGCGGATAATTTAGACAACTGCTGGATAAAGCGAACTGGTTTGCGAGCATGTTGAATTTGTGTTTTTTATTTTTGGCAGAAATACCTTGGGCATGCAGCGTTGGGATGAAATAACTGAAGCGGTGACCGCGGAAGCTTTTGATTACCATCCAAACTTTTGAGAGATTAGTGTTGGATGTGAGCGATGTGCAAAATTGTTGCCAGGAGGACGACTTTGCCTCTAGTATCACCCTTCTAGCCCTGGCTCTGCACCGTTTAAAAATAATAATATCACTGAAAAGCCAAGTCCGTTTCATTCTGTTGAAGGCATGCTTTTTCTGTTTCACAGCAACGTCGCACTGCTTATTCCACCATGGAACAGCGATTTTAAGAGACTTCTTGGATTGTGCAATAGCTTACAGAGCAGCTTCGCGAACACTAGTTTCAAAGAGGCAATAGGCGTAGCTCAGTGAGGTGGAGAAAGAAGTCAAAGTTTGGTCGCAGGCGGCGCTAAATTTCTGCCAGTCTGCTTTGGATAAGTTCCATTTCGGGACACCATGGTCTTCCAGTGTGGTATTCGCATTCACATTTGTTAGAATAGAATGGTCACTGCCCAAGAATTCGCCAGTTACTGTGCATGTGCAGAGGGAAGCACATGAGCTAGAGACAAGGACCAAGTCTAATAGGCTCCATGCATTACGCCCAGTGAGTGAAAAATGCGTTGGCGTAGTAGTGTTTGGGACAACTAAATCGTGTACGTCGAGAGCCTCTACTAAAGATCTGCCACTACAGTTTGTGTACTCGCTTCCCCACATCCCGTGGTGAGCGTTAAAATCAACACAGAGAATAACTTTTGCAAAGTTGGATAAAAAATCAAGGGAGGTGGAGGTCAAGGAGTTGGAGGGGGGGGTTGTAAATATTAAAATGGAAAAACCGTGTACAGCAATGCCTAGAACTTCAAGATTGCTGCTGGCATGAAGAGTGACATCAATGTTTGAAAAATCTAAAGACATCTTGACACAAACCATCAGGCCACCACCTTTTCCTTTGGCAAAAGGCCGGTCTTTATGAATTACCTGATAGTGGGGATGGAAGGCTGGTATTTTGGTGTCAGATGCGACTCTTGGATGTAGAGCACATCAGGTAAGTCATCTAGTGCAGAAAGGTAGTTTTTAAATTCATGCCATTTTATGGAGCGGGAATTCCATTGTAGTATTGCAAAACCCATTGTTAACTAGAAAGAAGTTGTAACTGGTCGGCATCTACTGGTAGATCCATACGGTCACCAGCTACCCTAGTGATAATTTGACATATGACAATACTCTCGTTGTTGTCTTTTGCCAGCATGGTTTGCCTGATGACTTCCGCTAAAAAGGTGAGGAAGGTCATTGGGTTGCCAAACAAGAGGCTGGAAAAATCAAGTTGTTCAGTAATGATCATCTCGTCTTGATCCGGTGACACCAGCGGCATGCGGAAATGGAGCGGCACCAACGACAGATCTTGCTTGTGTACGATCTACTCCTACTGTCTTTTTCGGAAGAAGGGGAAAAGCGGATTGTGAAACCAAATTCGGAACGGGAGGACTTCTGGCAATTCTATGTGTTTTACAGGCATCAGCATAGGACAGTTTCGCCTCTGTTTTTAGTTTAAGGATTTTAGTTTCCCGTTTGTATCTCGGGCAGATTTTATCATTCGCGGAGTGACCGCCTCCACAGTTTGGACATTTTGGAGCAGCAGCGCTGCACTCGCTGTACTTACGTTCGCCACCGCAAATTGAGAAGCGCAGTTTACCTCGGCAATGGCCAGCGATATGCCCATAGCGGTTACACTTAAAACACCGTAATGGTCTCGGAACATACTGTTTCACGCGGGAAAACAAGCATCCAACTTTCACCTCACCAGGAAGGTCAGCAGTAGTAGACTGCAGAAAAACAGATTTAGAATCCTTTAATTCAGAAGAATCACTACTTTTGAAACGGAAACGTTTCACAAATTTAACCTCTTGACTTGCAAGGCATGCCACGAGATCGTCTGTGGAGATATCTGAAGGTACGTTATAGATAACGCCCCGTGCGACTAGCGGTCGCATCGAACTAGCCGCTATCTCGACCGTGACGGCACCATCTGTCAGCTTCGTGCATTGTAGAAGCATAGTCATCTGCTTCACACTGCAACATTTCACAATCAGATTACCATTTCTCAACGGAGAGCAACTCTTGTACGAGCCTATACACTTTTCAAGGCAGTTATGAATAAACACAGGGCTATAAGCTTTCAACT
>Ga0210059_1000505_pt1 | contig 50157 bp, 36 predicted proteins | sample Ectturendosymbi2_FD_188042 | JGI IMG/M metagenome (GOLD analysis project Ga0210059, IMG submission 188042) | Ecteinascidia turbinata endosymbiont from Florida, USA - Sample 2 (SPAdes) (version 2) | ecosystem: Host-associated > Tunicates > Ascidians > Unclassified | place: Key West, Florida...
CCACAACACAGACAGAAGTTTGAAGAAGTAAGTTTATCGAGACGAACCGTGGCTCGCCGCATTGAAGCAGTTGGTAAAGACCTGACATCACAATTGAAAGGGCTAGTACTTTCATTTCAACTGTTTTCACTGGCACTGGATGAAAGCACAGACATTGATGATACTGCACAGCTGCTCATCTTTGTACGAGCATTTCAGAAAACTTTGAAATCACCGAAGAATTGCTGTCTATGGAATCAATGAAAGACACAACTACCGGGGAAGATATTTTCGAATGTGTAAAAAATGCACTTCGTACAATGGAATTATCATGGCAGAAAATGGTCAGTGTTACTACGGATGGTTTTCCATCATTGACAGGAAAGAATGTTGGTCTACTGAAGAGACTAAGTGACCGTGTTGCAGAGGTCGATTGCACCAGGGAATTAATATTTCTACATTGCATAATACACCAGGAAGTGATGTGTAAAAAGGTGCTTGACATGAAACATGTTGTTGATCCAGTTGTAAAGGTTTTTAATTTGATTAGGGCGAGAGGTCTAAATCACAGGCAGTTTATCACGCTTCTGGAAGATTGCTACTCGGATCACAGTGGTGTTCCGTATCATACAGCTGTACGCTGGTTGAGTATGGGGAAAGTTCTGAGACGTGTCTGGGACCTAAAAACGCAAATCCTACTATTTTTGGAGATGAAAAGATAAAGATAAAGATTTTCCTCAACTCAAACAAACAGAATGGCTGTCAGAGTTGGCATTTGCAGTCGATCTCTTTGAACATATGAATGAACTGAACACCAAACTTCAAGGGAAGGGAACTTTTGCTCACGAAATGTACTCAATAGTGAAGGCATCAGGGTAAAGCTAAAACTGTTTTCTCGCCAGCTCAGTCAGAATAACACAACACACTTTGCAACACTTGCAACTACGGCACAACCAATGATGTCAATTGAAAAGTACACCAATATGATATTCGCACTGGATAATGAATTTGGTCGTCGTTTTGCGGACTTTCAAAAACTTGCTGCTGAATTTGATATTCTGTCATCACCGTTTACAACCGACTTTGAAAAAGCGCCGGATGCTATACAGCTGGAACTGATTGATCTGCAGTGTGACTCTACCCTGAAAGAGAAATTCCAATCTGAGAGTATTGACAAATTTTATGCATTACTTGAATACATCCAAGTTTGCCAACCTGAGAAAGATGGCCATGAAACTACTCGTTCTGTTTGGGTCCACATACATTTGTGAACAAACATTTTCGACCATGAACATTAACAAGACCAAGCTACGTTCCAATCTAACTGATGTTCACCTGCAGTCTTTACTGAGAATTTCTACATCAAACATGCAGCCAGATTTCAAACAACTTGTTAACAACTTTGATCGACCACAAATGTCTGATTGACTTCACATAATAAATTCATTATGTATTTTTTGGTCTCTATTCTTTGTAAAGTTTAAACTTTACATTAAACACGATTTATTATTTTATTTCTTGCATTAGTGAATAAATATGTGATTAAGACATTGAATACTATTCATGTAATAATCCGGCCCGCCAAGGACTCCTTGTTTCCACATCTGGCCCGCCGACTAGAGAAGTTGCCCACCCCTGACATAGGGCTCCTGGCATATACTCTAGAACAAGTTGCTGTTTCCAAAACTAATGTGTTTATAGTTAGATCAATTACCTGCCTATATCTATTTGAATATGATTTAAGGACTGGCAATGTGTAGTGTTGCATGAAATCAGTTTCCTATTAAAATTTTGCTGATAGATTCCTTGCTTATCTCATGTGTGGAGAGTGGTTAGTTGAATACAGATATATGCAAGTTTGAATCATCACATAAAGATGAAAGCAGAGCCTAGCCAGCTGATTCCACGAAAGCTAACAGCAAACTTAGAGCTTTTACTTGTAATTCATTTACATTGCAGGTATATGATGCATTGGTTTATTATATTAATTTTTTTGCTGGTGTGTGGACACAGTGTGCTTGGTACAACGTGTCTACACTATTCTGGAGGAGAAAATACATTCAGAGATCCTGATGACAGTCCTTGTTTGAAGGTAAGAGGCAATTTGTCTGCTAGGAAGTAGTGACCTGATTGCAGTGTAATCTGTGAAGTTTCAAGTAGACAGCAGGTGAGTGTATATGGAACGCAATAGTGTTAAAAGGAATGCTATATATAAGCAAGTTTTTTAAAGCGTTTTAGGGACCCGGTTCAGGTCCCTATAATTTCAAATTGGATCCCTAGAATCAGAGAAAATTATCATCGGGTCCCTAGAATCAGAGAAATCGGGTCCCTACAGACCCATACCGGGTATCTAACATTTTCCTTAAAAAAAACTGATATAAATGCAAATTACTGCAAAACAGGGCTTCACAGTAAAAAATTTGTTTATTTGACTCTGACTCTGAAGTCAAACTTAATGTTTTTGACATAATTTTATGAACTCTTATAAGGCTGCTCAGTTGATGGAAGTGCAGAACAGGTTGATAAAAATCATGATTTTTTTGAAAAAATAAAAAAATTGGATATTTTTTATTTAAATCAGATTGTTTTGATTTTTATGATTTTCTTGATTTAATATGTAGTGTGTGGCCACTTAACAAGTAGTAATTTTAAAATTTGAAGAGTTTGTTTTAATACAACTCTTTTGTACTTTACTAGAATTCAGCTGAACTTTCATTCAAAGTCACTTTGCACTTACGCATCACGCTTAAAGCAAATCACTTCATAACACCAGCACCAGTGTACAAAACGAAATATTTTGGAATGACAATACTCATACCATCAGTTTAACGCTAATGGCATGTTATGAAGCTTGTACAAAAATACAAGCTTGCCAACCTTTTCGGTGCGAAGTCTATTGTTAAAATTGATTTTATTGTAACGCAGCATTCACTAGTTCAGCTTTTGCAAAATTATAACTTACATGCTTGAAATGGTAAAAACCTACAATATATATGTGTGTGTTAATATGAATCTGAACCATAAATATGTTCCCAAACTACTATTTTTGCAGTCAACAGCCTACATATTTGCTGGAATTTAGATGTAACTTTTACATTATGCCAGGCCCATAACCATGGGAGCATTCAGGGGCAGTGTCCCTAAATTTTGTTGTGCCCAGAAAAGTTTTTGTTAAAAATATACTGTAATAAAAACAAAAATCTTGCACACTAATAGTTTATTTTGCCTTCCAAATCTCAAAACCTGGTTACAGGCCTACTTTGTGCCAGCCTATACTTTCAAACTTGTGGCAGTCTGACAGTTCGAACTTCTGAGTTAGCAAATGTTAGTGATTTCAGTCCACATATCATTTTTGCAGTTGACATAGAATCTGTCACCTCACAGTTGCTATGATTGATAGAACTTCAATTGCTTTTATAACTTGTGTCGTCATAAGAAGTCTGTGCCTTCTTTAATAATAAGTGAAAGCGATTAGAATGCCAATTAGATCTGTCAAACAAATCACAGAAAGCTTCAAAACTGCTTTTGATTTTTTGTTTGATTTTTTTATTTAATCACTGATTTAAATGAAATTACTTAAATCAGTCAACCCTGACTGAGAATAGCACCTATAAGTATGTGGTATGAACAAGATTATCTACTAATTCCAAGCAACTGCACTTTGATTTTTCCAAATTGAGATGAGGTCATCATCATGTAATGGTGGGTGATTAGGACACCATAGTAAATTTAACCTTTTTCTGGTGTTCAATAAAATTGTTAATCTTTAAGCTAAATGGTAGAGTGCTTGCTCTGACCTGGTGATTGTCTCTAAGCATCATTCTGTACTGGTGATTGCAATAAACAGCTGTTAGAAAATTTCTTACTCTAACACTTTCCGTGCGATGCTTCTCGTACCTTACCATGTGAACGGGTGTTGCGACACCGTGTCGTATCTGGCCATAGTTCGTAACACAGCGTGAGTTGTCTTCTTGGAAACTGCTTTGTGGTTTTCGATTTATCTTTCGACTATAACTTACGAAACAGAGAAGCTACAAAAAGTCTAAGACATGAGAAAGCTTTATTTATACAACATTCATTGATGTAATATTTTTATTTCTGCGGCATCACGAGCGATATGTTACAGCGCAGCAACCACAGCTACCTTGTTGGTATAACCTGTTCAAAAAAGAATCGATAAACCATTTGCAAATGAATTTGTTGAAAATCTGGTACTGTTGGTTACTCAGTATGACACTCTTTTCATTGCGATTTGTTCACAGTAAACCTCAACATCTATCACTTTGTTTGCTTGGATGTTGGACGCAGAATGTAATGAATTGCATTGTGCAAATAAAAACAGTGATTTGTGGTATATATGCCAAAAAGCAAGGAATTGTGGTACGACACATAAAAAGGAATGTAACCTACGCATGTTTCAAGGTGTGATATTTGTTCAAACTTGGTATCATGCACAGTGAAACCTCACATGTTGTGCTGTACAGTGTCTTTGCGTTTGGCACACTTCCTTCACAATTTGCACTTTCAATGAGGCCCTTTTTAGGCTACTGCTGGAATATCGCCATTTTCAACACAGATGTTTTTCATTTCTGAAACTAGAAATAATCTCTATTTTACCTGAAATGTCCAAACAAAAGTAAAAGTTTAGCACCACAAAAATAACTGCCAACCAACTATTTTGGATTTCAACGTGAAACAAGTTTTTCAGACCATGCAATTGTGGTGAACACGCTGTGTTGTGGCAAACAGCTCCTCGGCTTACCTGTTTATTCTCCAGGTTGTGCGAATGCGGTTGACCAAGAAAAAAGCTTTGCCGGTAGCTCAAATCAGTCACAAATCGCCTGAGTGATCAGTTCGGTTGTTGATAAATGCTGCTGGTAGCAAAGTTGAGACTTTGCTGGTAGCCTTTCAAACTGCACTTTATCACGTGAGGTCACGCTCTTACACGAGACTACATACGTGTCGTGACACGCATTCTCTCCCATACGCACGCAATGTGTTAAATAAGTTTGCTTTTCTCTACTCTAAATATTTTCATGCTTTCCACCACACACTGCTGAACTTGTGTTGTAACAGTCACCATAACAGATATTTAGATTCTTCAAAAAATTTTTCTGAAATCAAATCTTTTTTCTCCATCTATTTTACTGCATCAAAACGTTTATGAAGTAAAACTTCTGAAGCGCCCACTTGATGCTATTACATATTACTCCAGAGTCAAACAACATTGACTTTAGTTCAAGAATGCAGTTAAGTGTCTGGTAAATTGAACCCCAACATGTAGATTGATAAAAAATGGCATATGATTTCATTAAAGTATCCAAAGTTTCATGCTTTCATCTACATCAGAACCAGAACCAGAACTTCCACAATCTTCATTTTCTCTATTCAGCTTGTCTATCATGCTTGTCATATTTGATGCATTTGCAGTAATGGTGCATGCAACGTTCTTCTGACACAAGGTTTTGTTGTCACTTACATGTTCATTTCTTGTGTTGATAACTAGTAGTTGCAGTTTTGACTATATACTGTTTTTGCAAAAATAACAGACATTCATGACAAAATAAGTTACATCAATTTCAAAATAATATTTCAAAAAGCACATCCATACTTGCCAATTACCTATAACACTAAATAACTTCTTGCAACGAAAATCTGCTGACAAGAAAAAAAAACTGTTCACAGCAAAACAAACTTGTCGATTGCCATGCTAAGATCAAAAGGAGCATTTTTATTGTGTTGTTCATTTTTATCATGTTGGCTTATAAAGTAAGGTTTTAAAAGAAGCTATAAAATGGTTTAAATTTATGTCAGCTATGGCATTGTAGGGCTTAGAAACCTTTGTCAAAAGTCAGTTGCAGATTACTTCAAGCACAACGTTTGGAGGCATATTACCTGATTGCGCTTCAGGTCAGAAATAGAAGTACCAAGGCAATCACGGTACTACTGACCCTTCTGCACAATAAAATATAACTAGTTTTTACAATTTCAAATTTGTGTTGTTGAAGCGTTTTTTCATCCGCAAAAATGTTGAACTGACACCTTGCAACATTTAATTGGAAGTTATTAGCCCTTGTTCTTGTCACCAACATATCAACAGTTATTGATAGCAAGAACTTCAAAATTATTTGCTGAGACAGTGTGTTGCGACTTTTGCAATACATTGTTTGCATATGGTTATTTGACTTACAGAAACCAAATGGCTAAATGCACCTTGATAAAAAAAAATATTGGAACTTTTTGCAGAAATTAGAATCAGGTTGTGATATGGATTGTAGGGTATCGTGCAATTTGTTTGGCTTTATGATTTTGTTATTAGCAGCAGTTATGCATAGTATCCTAATGCTTCATGTTACATTTTCCAGCTAGGTCAAAAAATTAGCTCTGCCATGCCCAAGTAAGCTGCGTATAAGCTGTTTCAATACAAGACTGCTTTGGCGTCTCTAAGCACTAAAAACTGGCATAATCTGATTTGTGGTTTTTACTGAAGCTAATCCACGAAGTTTGAAAAGTTTTATTTCTACTGGATATTTCCTGATCTGCAGATACCTTTTCCTCATTTCATGTGTAAATATGTGAGAGAAGCAATGACCTAACGTTCTAAAACAGTGCAACCAGTGATTTGTGACTTGGCTATTGTTTTTCGTATTCAGCAGCATCAACTCTATTTATTGATGCAAACAAACATGTGCCAACACACAGGCTGAAAAAATCAGATTTAAAGAAAAATCAATCAAGTAGGACAGTTGAGTTGTGATTAATTTCTAGCCTTGGTTCGATGAGTTTGACATCTATTTTTTTGTCATGGACCTAAAGGACATGAAAAAATATACTGCAGAGTGCTGTAACTGTAAAGTGGTACAGGGAAGTGATTTTTTGTGAAACTGTTGTCAATCTTCAACTGGTTTGACAGTTTTTTCTCTTTGAATAACATTTCAAAAGTTCCTTTGTAGAACTAGTGCTTTGCTAAATATTTTGTCCTTCAGAAAGTTTCTACTGTTGTGGTAATGTTAATTTTGTTGTAGATTAAGTACTTACAATGACTGCAAGCACAGTTTTGATATGGTCTGTGATGGAGCTTGACCAATACGTGGGGATCGTGCTAGAAATTGGCCAAAATATCTATTATGCTGATGTATCAAGTCAGTGAAATTATGCTTGAAATATATCACTTTATTGTTCATGATCAAACAAATTCATCATTGTTGTGCACAGAGTGTTCAGAAGACCAAGTGCTTATTCCATCTCAGATTTATTAATGCTGATTTTCTGTCCTGTTCTTCAGGACACAGTCATGTTCTTGTGAGTTGATTGAATGTGCATTGTAATGTCTTTTGACTGTGGTTTGAGTAATGCAAAATTTTTGCCTCAGTTAATTGCAACGAAAAATGAGAAATAATGGCATCAGCCCAAACAAGTCCTGTCAGTTGAGCTCTAGTGTGAAGCTGTAGGCAATCTCATTACTTGCAATTGGTTTATATTTTTGTAGATATGAACTTCTGTTAGTTTGGAGGTTGATGCTAAAAACCTACCTTCATTATATAATACATTTCTCATCTTCATTAAGGTTTGTAATTTACATTTTTTTCTGTGTGTTCCCAATTTTTTTCTGTGTGTTCCAATTTTGTTACTGAAACTAAATGAATGTCAAAGTGTTCCCTCCATACAGACTTTTGTTGGTGACACTGAAAGTTATTTCCCTTCTTGCACAGTTCTATAAGTGGATAAACAGTTAAGCTGTAGTTGGGTGTAAATACTAAGCTTTGTCAAGTTTGCCATCTGAATTCTCTGGTCAACAATCTTAGCAAAGGGCACAATCTAAGACAAACTAGCATGGGTGCTTCCTAAGTTATTTTCAGTTCATAATGCCAGGTATCAAATAGGGTAAAATAGTGACTGTGTTGACTGGGTCTGGGAAGACAAAGAACTTCTAAGTGTAAATTACCCTTTTAGCCAGTCACTTGATTTTGTATTTCAGCTCAACTTGCTGTGAAGAAAATATTTGCGTTTTTAGACTTGCATGTGCAGCTGTGGGCAAGTATAGTCAGTCAAACCACATGTTGGAATTATTGTGGATGCAGAACACACATAAAAGGCTGTTTTTAGTAAAATAAGTTTATCTTGTTGGTATAAATTTACACATTTGACTTTTACATATATTGTGGCACCTGTACTTACAGCAGAGATTGCCAACCTTTTGCTAACTGTGTCTCAACAACATGTATTTTTAGACTAGTCAATATCAATATGCTTCCTGTGTGAATCGTAACAAAATTGGTATGTCAAACTTGATCTTCTGTCTTCCATAGGAAATTGCTTGGCATGCCAAGTGTGGCATGTGTTCCAGGTTGCCAACACCTGCACAAATACTTTGCATTTTGGCATGAGTTAAATGCTTTATCAAAAGTAATGTGTGGTTAGGCTTTAACATGGCAACGATTACCACAAGTTGTTCCTGACACAGATGTCATTATTTTTGAGAGAAGTACCTAATAGAACGAACAGTATTATGGTTTGGTTGTCTTCTTAATTGCATGACACACAAGCTAATTGAAAAGTTCAAATATTTAGGATCATAGATCACAAGTAATGTGAAGTGTCACAAAGTTGTTCAATCATTTATTGCAATGGCAAAACAAGCCTTCAAGACACTTTATAATACAGCATTTTAAGAAATAAAAACTGATCTGTGCATGTTTGCACCAAGAGTCCTGAAAGATTATGTCTAGCCAGTTCTGCTATATGGCTGTGAGTCATGGACACTAACTTCACCACTAGTTAAGAATTTGGAAGCTGCTGAGATGTGGTTTTATCAGAAAATGTGAAAGAATTCTTACATGGCCAAGAAAACAAAAAAACTAGTCTTAATCCAAGTCAATCAAAGTAGATCTGTCTTATAAACAATAAAAAGTGGCAATTCCAATTTTTAGATACTTTATCAGGTCACAACAACTAGGAGATCTGGCTAATTGTGGGAAAGTTTGTGGCAAGAAAGCATGAGGATGTCCAAGAAAAATGTACTTGGACCAGCTCAAGGACTGGATGAATTTAAACGCTCCACGTATACTGCAGCTTTCCTATGATAGAAAAAGTTGGAAGACTGAACGGCGCATTGGCCCAACCAGGCTTAGGGACCTTCATGATGATGATGCCACAAGTTAGTTCAAGTGATGAATTTTGTGTTTTTTGTTATTGCAGAGCTTGGGAGGATCAAGTGGTATATGCAACACAACAGAAGTATGTCAACCATCAGAAGAAAACCAATCGTTCTGTTTTGCTCTGTGGACCAACGTAACAGGAAACATAACAGTGGTTAAAAGAGGGTGTTGGCAACAGAATGACTCATGCAGTCAGTAAGTATAAGTTACCCGTCAAACAGATTGATCTGTAAATGTTCTGTGCTATTCAGCTCCAATGCATTGAAAACTTGATCAGTGATGGAGTCAACGCACTTTTTTTCAATTAGAATTAGTGTATAATTATAAAAACGTCTGTAAAAAATGTCAGCTGCATTGTAAGTTATAGTGACTTGACTGCTCAGCTACATTTCAATTGCACTGAGCATAGCGTATCAACACTGTGTCCCTACTTGGTCAGTGTTGAAGATATCTGAACAAGTTCCCAGTACATTTCGTCAACATACGAGCAAAAAGAAGCTGGCTTAAGATGGTTCATGTGCAAGACGTCCTCCAGCAATTTTCCCCCAACCGAAAAGCTTAGCCTTTCCTCAAAGTATAACCTGCTGCATGTAGTTCTCTGACAAGCATATTGCAAGTGACAAACAAATGAACATGTTCATTACACCTTTTATGGATTTAATTACTGCAGTACTTCTAAACCCTTGGATTGTGACCCAAAAATGGGTTGCCATAACACCATATTATTAATTTTTGCATTGATTTCATGAAATCCTATTCATAATGCATACCAGTGACATGCAGAGGTCTGGCGATATCTGGAGCGATTGCTTGATTGTATGCCCCCCACCACAATATTCTATTACTGAACAGTGGCGTATGGTGGTCATTGTTACTAGATATACGCTGTTTGTGTCGTCACAATATGATGTCATATTCACGTTTGCTGATCAACGTTTTGGGAAGTTTGTTAACACAACATGCGTATTATTCTACATGCACTCTCCTTGCTTGTTGTTGTACAATGTGTCACTGTAATGAATCTAAATTATATAAACAAAATGATGCACATATTGCAAGGACAGGTGTGTGGATGTATTAGTGCACACCCATGTTGCCACATCAAAAACGAAATGGCGAACTAGTGATGCATCAAATAGTCAGCTAAATCAAGCAAATTGAAAAAGGACAGTTATGAAATTTGTCTCAAAAAATCAATTAAAGAAAATCAGTCCATAGTTATCTTTCAACCCTTTTTTGTGATTTTCCCTTGATCTGGAAAAAGTCACGTCACTATCAGTTTGATTGGGTGTGCACCCCACACCTAGAGTATAGTCTCTGGTATTGAAGAATGTGAGAATTACTGGCATTTGAATATGTAAAAATTAGTATAAAAAAACAAAGTTTCGAAAAAATAATTCCGTGTAGCATGTGCTACTAGCGGTACAATAGGAAAAATCACCTAGTTACGGCATTTTAATTCTTGTGATATCACTGTTTGGATGCCCCCTGCCTTGGATGCCTGGGGCCGTCGTCCCATTCGTCCCCCTCTGCACGCCAATGCTGCATACTAAATTGCATAATTTTGTTTCTGAAACAAGAAATCTTGCAACAACCATTTGTTGCTATAACTATTGCCATTGTGATATAACAATGCTTGTGTGCGTTGGTCTTGTCGGCAATGTGCTAGCAATAGAATATGAAAATGTTTTTCTCTTTTGCCCATAAATGTTGACACATTTCCTCTTGATCTATCACAAATATACAATATATGTGAAACATGCAAACGGTTTATGGGACGAAGTTAAACCGAATTCATCTGGCGGCTTGATCTTGCCTGCAACAGATTTTGTTTCCATATAAACGCATTGCACGTATTGAACCTGATACTCATAGCAACTGACTTTTACTTCTATAGTATAAAGTGTTCCCTTTACACTATAAGTAGCTTCGCACTCGGGAGGTCTGCAAACCAAATGACCCCTGGTGCGTCGCAGCCTCCCACTACCCCACGCATTTTATAAATCAGCCTACTGGGAAGCCATCGAAGCACTACGCAACTGTGTTAGACCAAGGCCATATACAGAGAAAAGTGTTTATTTTGGTGGCCTTGGCTAGACATGGCAATTGTTGGCGTCATCCATGCGTGTGCTGTTTACTAATACCGCATATCTATGCTTACGTTTGATTAAGATATTCGTGTTAGCGCCATTCAGCATATGCTTTTCTATTACTGCCATATATCTATCTTCGCGTTCTTTTATGTATCTGTGTATCCTTGTTACTACTGTGCACGCTTAAGACTACTGTGTTGCGTGTGGGAGAGAAGACGTTATACAATACAATACGGTGACGATTACATGTAGCGTGGTCAGAAAGAGTAGAAGCCACTTTATCAATTACCTTGATTTGGTAAATTATTTTAACTTGGCTCGTTTTGCATTTCTCGGATACAGCGTTTCTTGGGCTTGCCCATTTCAATCGGATTTACTGAGCTGTGGAGTTGGACTGGTTAAAGAACATGTGCCATAATGACCAAACTAACGAAAGGGAATAATGCATGTAAAATTTTTAACGAAGTCCAAATTTTGTTAAAAATTTTAAATGCATCGTTTCTGTTTAATGTCTGTTCTCCAATTACTCATTACCAAAAAATTGTTACTTAAGTTCATTGCGCACATTGACCACGCACTTTTTCATTTTCAGGAGGAAGTGCACTGCCACGCTGGACAAAGAACATCTGTTTTGCTGCTGCAGTGACGATTTCTGCAACCGTGAGTTCTACTTCCGTCCCTTGTCACTGACAACACCACAAGATCCAGGTGCTAGTTAGTAGATTACGTACAGTATGTTTAAAATACAGCTGCAAGATTTGTTTTAAGTTTTATTCCTCCCAGGCAATTGTTGAACTAATTTTCTTCGATCTTATAAGAAGTCTTTCTTGTAATGTATGCATCCGTTGAAATCCCGGTGCATTTCTCCCAAGGCGAAGTGAAGTCACGCGGTCGTGTAAGTCCGCGGTGGTGCGCGCACCGTGTGGCATGTGCAGTGAATGAAACTTGTTATGTCGTCGCTCGCCAGGTCCCAAAGCTGCCCCTGAAGACGATGGCCAGACCTTGCTGATTGTAGTTTGCGTCCTGGTGTCAGTCGGCGTCCTCACCAGCGCGTCGTTCGTCGGCTTCTGCTTTTTACGGAAACGTAAACGAGCTTTCGATGACGTCGACAGCACGGTAAGTTGAAGGAACGTTTAGCGCCTTTCACCTGGTTCGGCGATTCCCGAATCATTTGTCCAAAATGCTCGAAATTCGTTTTGCGTTTATGCCTCTCAGAGGTTTTCCTCTTTCTATAACTTGCGGAATTGGCACCCCTGGAAATAACCCCAATCGGGAAACGGGCACAAACTGTCATACTGTAATGTTTTGCGACAAATTATCAGTTTCGATAAACATTTTGGGGTAATCTGTGGGAATCGCTGAATTAAAACTAGCTTCGCGAATCGGAACATCGGACGCGTCATTCGGTTAATAATAATTGCGTTTCAGAGGACTCTGCTGGCTGAAGCTTGTTAGTTGTTCCCCCTTCGCATTCGATTGAAATAGAGATCTATTTGCGCTGCCTCGCCTTACTCATGAGAGCTTCAGACAGGTCTACCGGACTTGTGACTGAACTGCAGTTTCCGTATTATTTCAAAATAGAAATGTTCGAATTTGTACGAAGAGACGAAGGTCTTCAGAAACACGCGTTTTTTTGAACTTTTACTTTTGTTTCTTGTTCCAATGCCCCAGACACGTGGAATACGGTGTCATCGATTCTGCTCAAAATAACTAACTCTGCAGTTCTGTGGTACGACGCGACGTCCGTCAAATCAATCACGTGTAAAATGCACCTTGAGAAATGTTTTTTAAAGAAGATTCCCTTGCCAAAGTGTCAGGTGTATCGCACCCAAGCCAATACAGGGATTTGAGTAAATGGTTTGTTTTCAGTGGGTTCGTTTTCCGATGTTGTCAGCCAGTAGTTCTCAAAGGGGGTACGTCTAACTGTTTGTCAATATGTAAATAGGATCCGTTTCGGTTGATTTGGAACGGGTTTTTGTTCACGCATTTTAAAATTATCTGTTCAGGAAACACCACTAACGACCAGCACCGGCCACACGAACCTGTTGCAGCCGGAAATTAAGTTTCCCCAGCTGATAGAAATGAAAGCGAGGGGAAGGTATGGCTGCGTCTGGAAAGCGCAGTCGCAGGACATCGAAGTTGCTGTCAAGATCTTTTATTTGCAGGTAAATCTCGTATTATTTTGTTCCCTTTGATTCACTGCAGGCTTGCTGTAATTTTGTTAATGCGTCAAGGTGAACGTTAGTGTCATTATTTAGTTCGATATGCAGCTGAGGTAACAAAGCCAATAATCACCGGCTTGTGCCGTTCACGAAAGGTTTTCTTTTGCGCTAGCTTCATGCGTCTAATTGTTTTGGTCCGACGTTGTTGATACCAGGTATGCGCAAAAACGTTTTTCTGTTCCTATTGTCTTTTTTTTATGTGTTTTGTCTTTTGTTCGTTCCCAGGACAAGAAATCATGGCAGAACGAGCAAGAGATTTTTTCCACCGAGCTGCTCAACGACCACCCGCATGTCCTGCACTTCATTGCCGCGGCCAGCCGAGGAGTGGGCGTTGAACAGGAATTATGGCTAATAACCGACTTTCATGAGCACGTAATAGCTTGTTATTTTGCTGCTGGTGTGTTTGAAACGTCCGCAGTTCGATGAATGTTTTTTTAAGGTGTTGATGCCGATCAGCTGCTGAAAGCTGAACATGGTAAGATAGTTCCTGTGTTTTTTCCGGTTGCCTGAAGCTTCCACTGCTAGCGGTGTCCGAAAAACCCAATTACTTGGCTGTTGCAACCACTTAGTTGCGGGAAACAGGCTTGCACGCCGTTCATGTGGTTAAGAAAACATTGGCTTGCCTTTACTGCAGCATACATCACGACAGCAGACGCCTGTCACACGACGTAGAAGAAGTGGAGAGGGGGGGCGCCCGCAGGGGAATACGAAGCGAATATAATGCAACTTTCTCTCCCAACGACAGTCAAATGCACCATGGAATGAGCGTTGTGTGTGCATGGAACGAACCATGAAAGCGAAATTGATCTCCCTGATTTCGTCCTTGACATGCTTAAAAGTAGGCGTTGTGAATTACAGATATGCTGTTATTTCTTACTGAAGAGATCTTTGTTTCATCTGCCTTCAACCACCGTCTCTCGCCAAGTGTTTTACACTTTTGATTCTTCGGCTGACTGTTGCACATGAGTAGATCCTGAAGCTGCCCCTATTCTTCTAGGCTTACTTTCCCAGCAAGGAAAGAGTCACGTTGCGCTTGTTTTCTTTCGTCCGTGGCCGCGCTGTCAGTCTAGACAGCGCTTTGCTTGTCTGGCGTCACAATTCCATCGACGTCACGACAGGCTATTATACTACCCTCGCCTGAACGTATGTCATTGTCAATGCATGTGCGCGTTCTTCCATTGTCCTTTTTCGTCCTTTGCTTCTTGATCAACACTCCGCTGCTCCGTGCAAAAAAAACTTTACCGGATTGTTTTTTTTCGCTTTTCTGTGCTGTTTAGTTGCGGTCGTGCGAGTTAGCTGCTGTCAGGCATTGAGAAGATTTTCCAACTTACCTCAGTTTTCGTCCTTGCAGATACATCCCCGACCGTCTGTGTGATCGTCTCAGAATCACGTCTGCTGAAAATCTGGGGTTTTTCGGTCATTGACCGAACTTTGAAACGACCGAAGCAAATCAAGTCAATTCGGCCATAATGCCTTTTTCAGTCATACAGAATTATCCTGAAAACGTAAAAATGACAGAAGGTTTTTAAGTTATTTCGGACAAATGATCGAAATGTCTAACTTCGCATTAAAAGTTTCGAACGGCACAAGAGGGTTTTGCACTTGAAGGACGACTTTCCCTACCACCCGTGACGCGGTGGTTGCTGTGAATCCCCTGCTTGCTTTTCAGGGTTCGCTCGCCGACTATTTGAAGACGAAGACCTTGAACATGTTGCAGGCGCTCAATTTTATGAAGACCATGGCGACGGGCCTGGCATTCCTGCATCAAGACTCGCCGAACAGGTATTTGTGAGTGATAAGCGGCCTGCTGCCAAGTAGTCGGCTGCAGTCGCAGGGCAAGGCGAGTCCAAGACTTGTAACTGTATCCAGCTTCTTATTGCGAGCAGTGTACTGTTGCGATCGGAAATCCCGAGCGGCATATGCGCAAAGCTTCGCACTGTGGCAGCAAGCAACAATAGAGTTCACATGCCATGATCACTCTTCGCGCACGCTATTGTTACGTTCAATCGTTGACATCGTTAGTATCACCAGAGCTTACACGCTACGATCACTCTATTATTGCTTGTTCGCGCCACATATATGCATGGTGTTGTTCTTCGCGCACATCCCGTTCGTGGTGAATCACACAATCAAAGCAACACCACCGGAGAGGTTGCAACAGTACCTACAAATATTGCATATACTGTTTTATTCAACGTTTCAACTTAGTCGTAAGCCATCATAATTCCTGATGCTGAGACTAAGCTGAGTTGAGTTTATTTGGCGATAATTAGTATTCCAGCAACAAAAAACAATTAGAGCAAGGACGCCAGGGCATTGAAGGAACTGGAAGGTTATCGGGTCAATGCCCCAAATGCCAATATCGGGTCAATGCCCCAATTTCAACGCTGAAACGTTGAATAAAACAATGTATTCGATATTTGTGGATGTTGTTCGCAGTAGGAATTTACAGCAACTCCTTGCATTGCTTACCAATGTATCACCAGAATCGTCAGCCGGGCTTATATTTTGCGATCCGCTTCTCCGTTCTGTCCGTTGACTGATCGTAAACGAAGTTCAGAATTACGAGATACTCACCCGGTTGCTGGTACTGCTTCGCAAACGTTGAAAGTGGTGGAACGGTTTTCGGCTCCGTCTGTTTATTGAGCTTGTTTTTCTTGCAGATCCAAACCTTCCATCGCACACCGCGACTTCAAAAGCAAGAACGTTTTGATCAAGAACGATTTGACAGCTTGCATCGCCGACTTCGGACTCGCCATCAAGTTCACTCCCGGAGAATGCCCCGGAGAAAGCCACGGGCAGGTGTGTGAGAGAGGTGTGAAAGGAAGCTGAAGGTGTTTCGTGTTAGCCCAACTGCGCTAGAGCTTGCCTTCGCTTTTTTCTCGGTCAAAATAGGTCGGAAACCAGTGGTTCCCACGCGTTTTTAGGAGTGCTTTCAAAACCCTTACCACGTCACCAAAAGCATGCGTTACGTCATCGTAAAACTGCAAGCTGGTGTCGCCTTCGTAGTAAGACCTTTTCACTGGACTGTGTCTCGTCATCTCGTTTGTTTCCTTGGAGTTTCTGGCTCTTCATGGTCACACTCGCGGGCCATCCGGTTGGCCAACACTTCCCACACGCGAAAGACTTTAAAAACTCATTTTAAAAGAAATTAATCATATATGTCATTAGCAGTTAAGCTTTTCTTTCAATTGCAAATGTACTGGTGATTGTAGCAGAAGTTACCGAAATATTTGCAGACTCTACAATATGTCGTTTACATCTTTGTCTTTGGCCGTTGTTTTCATTATAAGGCTATTCAGAACTTCTACTTTTGGTGTACCAAAATTTTTTGGTCCCTTCTTCGAATTACGTCACTCGTGCGTCATTAGCACCGTTGCTGGTCACCGGTGACTTACGTAATATATTGTTCGTGTCCGAAGGTCTGCTTGCAGCATTGCAGGGTTGAAATGCCTGTGCCAGAAACCACGGTTGTGCGGCACGCGCCATATTTTAACCGAACCGTTCACTTTGATCTTGCATTGAGTTTCTGTGGTTCGAGCGGTTGAGTCATTCTTAACCTGAAAGCGAAACGCACGGTTTTACCGTCTCTGCATAATATGACGATAGAATCAAGGCCTCCTGGAGTGCGATCGAGTTTACCAGACGTGAGTAATTCGTCGCAGTCGTTTTGGCGACCAGCGTGTCTCCGAACCTGACCCGCGCGCAATATCGACGACCTTTCACAGGTTGGTACGCGACGCTACATGTCGCCCGAAATACTGGAAGGAGCAATCAACTTCGACAAAGACGCCTTTCTGCGCGTCGACATTTACGCTCTGGCGCTGGTGCTATGGGAGGTGCTTACAAGGTGTACGGACGCCCCAGGCAAGTTCCTTTGTTTTTCGCAAGCGGGTTGTTAACTTCTTTGCTGCCTGGAGTGCTGCTTGGTCAAGTGGTGCCCGGTGTCCGATGGCATTTCTTAACTTTTGTGAAATACTTGTATGGGGGTGAACATTGACATTGTTTTCATCCAAAACAGCGTTCAGGACACAGTTGGTCAATGTGCGGCTGATGCGGCCATTTGATAGATCGGTATTTTGAATGACTGAGATTTAGGTCGACACCCCTGCGTTTATTTTATTCCAACAACCAGCGCTCGACAGATGCATTCTCGGCAAACCAAACAAGCATGCGAGCCGGGCGGAGCGGACTTGGTAGCTTGGAGTATGTTTATTCAGCTTGCGTCATGCGCTTCACGTTCCCGCCGTCCCGATTTAGTTGCGATCAACAGACGATTCCTATTTTGTTGACAATCGCTGCGTTGGCATTAATTTCAAAAAGCTGGGAGTGTAAGCGCTTCATAACCTTCGCTTTCCAGCGTCCACCAGCGCTCATCTTCGTCCAGGTAAGTTGACAGCTAGGGTATGGAGTCGGAACTCAAATTTCAGGCTTCGGCTCCAGTTTTCTTTCTCCATCTTCAAAACAATTTGGTGCATTGAAAACTCAAAACCACTGTAATATTTGTACAGCTCGCTTGCCCCACAAACTGTGTCTGTGGAACTGGAACCCAAATTCCGAGCTCAGGCTTACAGGCTCCTCCATCTACAGTAAAAGTTTTTGTTCCGGCTTCAATCATCCAAATTGCTCCGGCTCTACAGCCCTAGTTGACAGTCAGTCTTCTCATGGAAACTCACTGTTCGATCCGAGAGACGCTCGCTTAGCGCAAGAGAAGCCAGCGACGCCCTTTGTGAGAATCGTTTCGCAGATTTCCTGCAAGTAACTAATACATCTTTTCTGTTGCGTTCCCCATACACGGAACAAACTGTTTCTGGGAGATTTTGATGAAGGCATTGCGACCGATTGCAACAAATTTCAAACTTATCTGTCGAGCAGTTCACGGTGTTCAGATTAGTTTGGCAAACGTTGAGCCTTCACAAACCTCAGAGACTCCGTCTGGCCGTGCGCTGGCAATGTGCATGAAAATTCGTGTTGCGCGACCTGAACGGTGGAAACCGAAGGTTAGGAAACGTACTTCTCCATTAATTGCTCAATGGCTTTAACAGCAAAAGCTTGTTGAACAACACCATTACTTGCCAAATATACAACTTTGCGTCGGGAAACAATTTTGAATCGCGTATCATAAAAGTAGTATTTCCTACTTCCCTGCATGTTGCGCGAAGTTTAGGCAAAGACCTGTGCAGTTTAACTCGACCCGTGCTCAACATGTCCTCTGTAATGTGTTGAGAATTAACATAAACATTTAATGCAGCATCGTGCAACCAACGACCTGTAGTTTTTGGATACTCGACGTGCGACTACAAAACAAAAGCGAGGTTGAAATAACAAAAGACAAAAAGCGAGGTTGAATAACAAAAAAACAAGGTTGAATAACAAAAGACACAACAGCATGTCGGTGACTTTTTGACTGTACACTGATGATTTATCAAACGAATAAAAAAATCACCGCAGTTTGGCCACGATACATATATCCATCTCCCAGAGGTTTGGTCTTCCTCAAAGGAGGGAGAGTGAGAATATACACAACATCATTTCGAATAGTTTGCTTGCCTGCTGCAACCACGAATATTTGTTTTATAAATTTTATTTTGGGCCGTACTACACTTGATCGTGGCTCTGAAGAGCGGAGAAGCGGCTCGAAGGGAAGGACGGCAAAAACTAAGCCAAAGCGCTCAAAGCTGCATCTTACGCATCAGGCAACGCATCCTGCATCTGTTTGTGGCCGCGGTTCAAAATATTTGCCGAAAGCTTCCGCTGCAGCCAGCCCGGCTGCACGCACAGGCGCCGCCGATGTTGCTGTCGCTATGACGCACGACTTTTTGAACGTAGCAAGGCTCAGTAGTCAGTCTTTGCTGCTGCTTGCCGTGACGCATTGCCGGCGCGTGCGATTGGAAAGTTTGTTCTGTGTTCGGCAGGCGGTGCTCATCCGAACTACAGATTGCCTTACGAGTTGGAACTTGGACACAGCCCCTCCATGGAAGAAATGCAAGATTACGTGGTGGAGCAAAAGAAGAGACCCGTTTTAGAAGATGCCTGGCGCCAGCATAAGGTACTGTTTGTTGGATTCCTTGAACTGGACTAGGCACAAACAATGGATATTACAGGAAAGAATACATTTTTGATTTGTTGTTAAAATTAAGCTGGTATGGTGTCAAAAGAACCATCACTTGCCTACCAACGAAGTGTTTCAACAATCGGTCGCCTGCGCAAGTCGCAGCCATTTTTGGGCATCAGGAAATCTTTTTTGTTCCCCGTTAGCACTAGACGTCATTATCCGAGGATACCTAGTGCCCTAAGTATTTACTGCTCTCAGTGTGTTTTTTATTAGTTAAGCATGGCCGGAATGAATCTGTGTGTAGACTTGCTTCCGTTGTGTGTTGCCCCTGGTACCCGCGCAACTACAGTGCAGCTCATCCAGTGGTTGTCCTAAAGCGCTTTGCAGCTTCTGCATTTAGTCACCTCCGCCGAATGTCAGGCAACGCCCGACATGTGCCGCGCAGTGTTTTTTTTTCTCCGAGACATTGTCACTGAAAAATTTCGGTCATTTGTCCCAGTATTAGTTTTGAAACTCGCCGTAACAGTGTCCAGTAGCCCATATCAGTGGTTCTTAACCTTTTTCCCACCACGCCTCCCTAGTAACTGTCCATTGTTTCAAGCCTCCCTGACCTTAAATAAGCTGCAAAAGCAAATGTATTTATTGGTAAATTTAATTAAGAATCAAACTTTCCATGTTGCAGGGCGCGTAATGGCTCGCGCTCCTCTGGAAATTTATTGACGCCCGCTGGTGGGGCGCGCTCTCGGTTAAGAACCACTGGTCTATATTTTCAGAAATTGTGACCGAATTGACTTAATTTTTTTCGGTCAAAAAATTTTGGTCCGTGACCGAAAAAAACATGCCACGCCCTTAGTTTGAGCGTGTGTGGTTCAGTATACCACATCAGGTTAACTGTATTCAGCGGTTATGTGTTAACAATATCAATAAGGTGATGAAACTCAATTTCTACGCAACCCCGGTTTTCACAAGCGTTTGTTGCATGGGCATCAGTACCATTGGTCGGCTTGTGTGAGACAATTTGCAATCTTGTGACATTTACGTATGTTTTCAGCATGCTGCTGATCAAGAGTTTTGAATCGCCTGCGGTCAAAATTCGAAGTGAAACACCCCTTCGTGACTTCGTTGCAAGAGCGTTGTAAAATTATACAGAGCATTTTAACCACGGCGTCAGTTAAAGTACAACAACAGCATAGCAGTGTTTCCCGATGAACTTCTCTATCTACGCTTCATGGAAACCCTCGATTCCTCTCGTTTTTCATTCGCCTCACATTCGTTTTGTTGTTACAAAAACGGCAATCCTCGCAATGGACTTCAAACGTATTGATGTAAGAGCAACGTTTCTGCACCTACTGAGACGAAAACTCACTCCCCAGGCAGGAAACGTTGCTCTTCGAAGTTTTGTTGATTCTCGCGCATGCGCAGGCCTCCTGCTGCACGCGCTCATCGTGGCGTAGGAAAAGCAAACAAGTTCTTTTGTTTTTTTCCAGCAGATGACCGTGGGCATCGGAAGGGAATAGCAGGGAGGACAAGACCCCCTGGATTTTGAAACTTCATATTTTCCTGTTGCCGGTTGAGTACAAATATCATTTTCTCTCAGCTTCGACTTGGCAAAATGAAATTTCACCACTGTAGGCCCCCCTGGAAAAATCCTTCGGCCACCCCATGAAAAAATCCACAATACCTCCCTCCCCCACGTGAACAATCCCTCCCGACGCCCATGCAGAGAACTGTTTTCGTAGCGTGCCAAAAGCGCCTCCACTGTTCCCAGGTGTTCGGCACCGTGTGCGAAATGATCGAAGACAGCTGGGATGACGACTCCGAGGCACGTTTGTCTGCGGCGAGCGTGGAAGGGAGACTCGACGGACTCTGCCGGAAGTTGGCGTTGCTGCCCGATTGGGACGTGCCCAAACTGGACGACATAATCACCAACGCTATACTTGTTGTCAGTCCGACCATAGATACCGAGCTGCAGGTGAGAGCGCTGCTTTAAAACCAATCCCGTTTTCCAAAATGTTGGACGCATGCAAAGGTTCAAAGGGCCTCATGCAAAGGTTCAGAGCCGCCTGCGGTTCTTTGAGCTTTCCGAAAATGTATGTATTTGTTTTTTAATTTTTTATTTATATTGAAAAGCGTAGAAATAGTATAAAGCGGTACTGTGGTAGCTAGCGTGCCGTACAGTATTACTTTTGCAAGTTGTTCCAAAAATAATTATGATATCACAGAAGCGTAGATGGCAAATGAATTCGTGTTTTAAGATTTTTATGTTGCGGCTCTTTGTAACTTGGGTTTTACGACATGCGTTTCATACACAGAGCAGGTTTGGCACCCCTGTCATGTAGTGTTTAGATTGTACTATGTTAGACTTTTCCCAGTACTAATGTAATGCTTATCTTGTGCTAGCTAAGTATTCGTACTTGCAGTGCATCCCTGTGCTGCCATTAAGTGCCATCGCTAAGAAGGCCATCCCAAATCCAAATGGCTACAAAGTTGGCCCGATTCAAGTTAACTTTGAGCAATAAGTGTGCATTTCAAGACAACATGCTAATGATTGTTGTGTGATCATGGGTATTGACAGCCATTCACATCTATTTGGGGTCGTTGGTGTGCAGTTTCATTTTTAGATAGAGCTGTTCAGCATTATTTGCTTGCTAGTTTCTAAACGAATGTAGTGCTATCAATGATGAAGAGAAATCAGTAAGCTGCTCATAAAAAATCCGGTTTGGACTTGCTACGTTTGTTTTGTTGTTCACTCAGGCAGTGCCCAGAATCAACCCCCATGCTCCTTCACTAAGTCAAGCATAATGTACTTCCTGCTTAGAAAAATGGTAGAATTAATTTAAGGAATTATGATTCAGGTGTGGTGGTGGTGGTGGATCTTACAGAAAAATTATGAGCCTACTTTAATCCAATCACAAGTCACTGATGAGGATCAATTTTAGACAGGATATGTCACATGAATACGTGAAAGTCTCCATTTAAGTCATTTACCCATTTAAGGCTCATTACTGACACCATATTTTGTGCGTTTGGAATAATCTGTACGAGTGTTTTGGGACCCAATTATTGCGTGCCAGTACCCAAATTGTGGCCATTGCGCCACTTCAGCTACGTTACCCCTGGTTCAAACCTCTAGTTGCGCCACTGATAGCTGTGGATGTATATTTTTGTGAAGAAAAGCAGAATGCAGGCCTATTCGCGTACCACCGTGAAGGCCTTCGCGTAGCACTAGCGGCACACGTACCACAGGTTTGGAACCACTGCTCTGGTACCACAATAAATCTTGCATGACCCCAAGCAGCGAGACAGTTTCCACTCCCGCGGACGGAACACCGGCACAAACCCCGACCTTGCATTTGTAAACCTGACCGGGCCGTTACCACATCGCACCATGCTGGAGCTTTTTCTAAAGTTCCATCATAGAGCATCGTTGATACAGCCAATAAACCCTACAGGGCCCCTTACCGCCAAATCGGCGTTGAGATGGAACTTGCGAAAAGCGGGTTGGGAGCAGTTTACCAACCTGACCGAGTTAGCAGCTGACTCCCTCCCAGACCCCTCCAACCTGGACACAGCATACTCCGCCTTCTGCCAACTGATGCACTCTTCCGCACGGAAGTCTCTCTCGTGGATGCCATCGGCAGTACATTCTCACTTGGGACAGTGAATGCGACCAGCGCTACAATGCATTCCTGCAATACAATAAAATCTCACCAAACCAGCAGGAAGTAACGCTCTGACGTTGAGACATATGCGTCACATTGAAATGACATTGTGACACGGTACCTAAAGCAAAACGGATTAAGGCACGAAGCCACTTTGCGTTATGAAATCTTCATTTCACCACCACGTACTGGCAAAACAAAGGTGTGACTTGCTGCATTGAAAATAGTTGCATAAGTAGAATTCGCCTAATTCGTCACTTCAAGAGGATTAGAAAAAAGTGATGATTGAGGCCAGGCCTGCACAACTCGGAAAGCTCCAAGGGTCAAATTATCAACATAAATTTGACACGGGCCGTAAACGTCTATTTCTTTCGATGTGGAGATTTCGTTGTAGTATGGAAGAAATTCTGGAACAATTACTTATTTGAGGTCGAGTTTTGGCAACATTTTCTACAATTGAGAAAGCTCTCGCGTGCCGCATGTTGCGCATGCCTGATTTAGGCGAAGTGACGAATTATGCAAACAGGTGAAAACTCTCATAGAAGCTCGTGTGCTTTTATCGTAGTAACTCGTTTACATAAGTACTTTTATTTGCAGTAAAATACAAGTTTATGACGTTATGGTTGAATACAACAAATAATTTCTCTGCTCTATCTGGACTCCTCCATTTAACCAAACACCTTTGAAATCTTTAAACTTCAAAGACTCGGCGTTCTCTCAACGGGGAGTCGGGTCGCGCTTCGCACCTCGTGTATAAATTAGGAAAGCAAATTGCGAGGTGCAACAATTCTCAGATAAAGATCCTCAATTTGTTTCAATTCGCAAACGTACTAGCTGCTTAGACATCAAAAGCGAAACTGCAAATGACGTATTAGCCGAACAAAACGCTTCTGAGGGATGGAAAGAGGTGACGAATTGAGCAAACTGACGAATTAGAGCAGAGGTTCCCAACCTGGGGTACATTTGCCCATCCGAAGGGATACATTTTAGGTTAGCAATAGAAGAGAAAAATATATTTGCATTTATTTCCAAATATTTACACATATATCACTGACTATTCTTTTCAAAAATCGTTATATGCTGCTTGTTGTTAAATATGTCTATGAATAGTCATGATAAGATGTATTGTCATAGGAAATCTTAGGGGTACATGTGCATCTGTCGAAATGCTGAAGGGGTACATACATATCTGTTCAAATGTTGATGGGGTACATGCTCACCTGTCGGAATGCTGAAGGGGTACATGGTAAGAGAAAGGTTAGGAACCCCTGAATTAGACGAACAGAAATGCACACAAAAGATAGGGATTCTGCCAGGACCGACGAAAAAGTAACGAATTAACGATGACGAATTAGATCAATTCTACTGTATTTTAGAATGGCAACAAAAACGCCGGTATCTTAATTACAAAGAATAAATGGATATCGTTCCTTTTTGAAGAAAGGGCAGTATCCGGACAACACCACTGCTTCTTTGTTACTGTGAGATACCACGAACGCAAATTGACGCTGGTGTGTGTTTACGTGTTGCACTTTACAATGTTAGCGTTGCATCCTGCATCAGTGGCGCAGCCAGCCCAAAAATTTGGGGGGGGGCACAATGTTTGATTTTAGGCGAACAAAACTATTTTATTTGGAAAAACGCCTCTCAAAGCACAAAATGACTGTTTTCCAAAATTTCTTTTGGGGGCATGGCCCCTTTCGCCCCTTCTGGCTACGCGTATGTCCTGTATCGTAGCTAGGAACCAACCACTTTTTTATTTATCACACACGCTGACATGTTGCATACGTAAAAATACATCTCAGAAAACGCGCAACTGATTTTTCGGCAAAACTTCAAACATTGTTAGAGAATCTTGTGGCGGTTCATCCATTGTCTGTATTTCTTCAGAACCAGATCAACAAACAGCAAAGTGAACTGCACTCACTCGAAGTCGACTGTGCCGTTTCGGATGAGGACAGTGTGCCTGAGGCGCAAGTGGCGCCTGATGGGCCTGCAAGTGCCCTGCTTGGCCCAGAGGCTTAGTCGCTTCTCCCGGCCGCCACAGAATTTTGACTCTTCACAACGAATGCTGGTTTCGCCTGTCGAGGCCAGAAAGGGCCATTTCATCGTTCACGAGCTGTTGTTGTTCGCTACTGCTCTCGTTTCGACACAAACACAGAAAACAACTGCAGAAGCGTCACCGGTTGGAAGTGCGTGGTTCCACATCTGTCCATGCCACGTGAAGCTCATTTTGTTCTCGCCAGAGAACTGCTCAACGGAGACTTGTTTTCAGTGCTTGTTCTGAGTGCCGCCGCATTCATATAGACACCGGTGTTGCTTGTGTTTGTGGGGACCGTGTGATCGTGCTTGTTGTGTATTTCATGCGCGCTTGCCGCTTCGTCGTTTTTTCTACTTCTGTACATGTTCGCCTTTTTCTAATAAATACATTTCTGTCCATTGTTCAGTAGAAGCCAGAGCTCTGGCTGATCCAGGACGCACTTCCTCCCACATCACTACTGTGCTTTGTAGTAAAGGTACCTGTCCTTGGTTTTCACTGGAGTTGGTAATTAAATGCTATTTATTTGTAACTTATTTTCATGTAATTGTAGTTGTATATGAGACATTTTTATGGTTGTAATTTGCAGAAAATTGACCAAACTACCAGTGTATTTTGCAGGGTTGAGGAGTCGGAGGTAAAATATCCGACTCTGGCTTTCCAAAATTTCCGACTCCTTAACATAAAAGGGAATGAAACTTGGCCGTTAAAATAAATGGAAATCGTGGTGCAACAGCAAGAAAAGTTTCAAAAGAATTCGTACCATTTCAACTGGAATTGCCAATTCAAGCGTGATATAAAAAATGATCCAATTGGACATCCCGGAGTCGGACAAAAAATCCGACTCCCAGTGCTACGAATCCGACTCCACCCAAAAACCTCGACTCCGCAACCGTGGTATGTTGCTTCAAACAACATCACGGATTCAGCGCAAATGTATTAACAAAACCGTAGTTACGCTTGTCACGTGACATGCTACAGCTGGTCTGCTTGCAAGGTAGCTGCACACATCTTGTCAGACGCACAGCACGTTTGCATGATAGAACGAATATACACAGTAACCACAGGACGGACTGATCGACAATCTCGGTTAAGTACCGTGCTCTTACTTGACGCATTGCTTTGACAGTTAATGCACGAGTCAGTGAGGATGCTGACGATAATGGGAAAACCACAAATGCTTGTGTGGAGCGAGAAAGCGTTCTCTACAGCAGTGCTTTTCAAACCGGGGTTCCGCGAAAGCTCAGGTTCCCGTGAGTGACAGCCAGGGGTTCCGCCGAAATTGCCTGGGACAAAAATCGCAACCGCAGTTCTATGCGGTTGTAGCAATACCGCTGTTTAACAGGTTAATTACAAAAAGTAGGATAGACACTTGGATCAATGCATAGGGTTCCACGAGCAACGCAAACATTTACGGAAGGTTCCTTTGCAGCAAAAAGGTTGAAAACCACTGCCCTACCGAGTTCCGTTACCACCACCGAAACAATAACTTGGATTGGTTAAAAAGACCCAACAAGTGGCTGAAAGTGTCCTTGCTGCATGGTAGGTAGGTGAAGGCATAAGATGTGCTGTGCGCAATGCACGAACTTTTTGCACTCAATGACTCAGTACATGCTTTACAGGCGTATTTTCAACTGTTCCAAGTTGAAAGCAGTGGTTAATTTTTCGTGGAGTGTTTTTAACTAAGTTTAGTGTAAGTAGGTAGTGTAGTGTTGGGTACGGTAAAGTAAGTTTTACTGTGTTTATGTAAGGGATATGTAGAACTAGATACCCTGGTTTATTTATCAAACAATTTTTCCGACGAAAGCGTTATTAATAGGAATTACAACCAAAACCTTAAGTGTGCTTCGTGGCACCACAGGATTGTTGTATTGTGTGTGACTCCTCTGTCACTTCCAACATGTAGACGATGTGTGCAAGCCACAACATTCAAAAATTGACATACACGACGAGCAAAACACCAATCGTCAAATCTTGCATTGAATTCAGTGAAAATAAATGACTGTCAGCCTCATGCTAAATGCCTCGCAAAACATTTGAAACCTTGATCAAAACAATTCTGTATGCCAATGCGCACCTCCATCCGATTGAATTTTTTTTCTGTTAACCGTTTACCTCAAAATCTGATTTATAGAATGTCTTCCCACTGCCGGATCCTTGTATGACGGTAAGCGAATGAAGTTGTAGCTAGGGCGCTGTTAAAGTGACAGTAACATCTACTTTGTAATGCACTTTGACAAACCATTTCTGTGCTCTTGTGTCATTCGACTGTACTTGTGATATGGACCACGAGTCTGAGGCAAATACGTAAAATAAAATATCCGGAAGAAATTGTAGAATATTAACATGGGCGGATTAAGGTTGTATAGGGCCTCTGGCTGAAACTTAGAAAGAGACCCTTTCTAAGTAGACAGTACACTCCTTTTACTGACTTAGGGATTGGGGGCGTATAGCCCAGTCAGCCCCCCCTTAATCCGCTACTGCATATGAACAAACCGACTTCTGAAATCAGTCGAATCGCTTCCACTATTGTCCGGATTTTTTAAAACGTTTATCGGTATTGCGGCATACTGCACCAACTTTAAGATAAATTCAAATTTGCAACTAAAGCGAAATCTGTTTTAATCAGCCATTTTTCCCAAGGCCTGAAGCAGCGCATGTTGGCATCTAACACGCTTTTTGTCGCTGCCCTTCCAGGCCCGTCGCCAGGATTTGGCAGCGGGGGGGGGCACATTTTTAAAACACAGTATTGGATGCATGTAGCAACCGGGGGCCAAACGTGAAATGAGGACGGGCACCACTGGCCCCCCCGCTGGCGACGGCCCTGTGCCCTTCTTACGTATCTTCATTAAACTTAAGAAACCGCTTCGAAGCGTCTCCGAAGCAACCATATCCCAATTTAACGTTCTCCAGTGTGTCCTCAGCGGCGCAGCCGTCTAAATTCGCAGGCCTGTGGCCAGGTTTGGTGGGGGTAATACTTGTAGAGGCATTTGTTCTTAAACAATTTTTTCTAGGCACTGCAAAATTTCTGGGGCCACTGCCCCCAAATTCCCCCATGGCTTAATGACTTGTCTTCGATGGTTTGGTGACATTAACTTGTTTCACCCACTGGTTCGAACCCAGCGTTCACTGAGCGATTGGATGGAAGGGTATGTTTCGTAACGATCTCGCGCAGCCTCGTTTGCTGCACACTTGACCCGAAGCTTTCTTGTTTTCTTCCAACTTTGGTCTGTGCGTTGAAAGGCTTCCGTTGATTCAGTTTGGACTGAGGACCCCAGTTTACTGAAGACAAAATTGCACTTGGCGTTCGTCCAGACGTAGCTCACACCTGCCACTCCACAGCTTCTCGCTCGCTTTGACTCTTTTTCGTCCCAGACACTTGACCAAAAAGCGGAAAAAGTACTTCGCCCGCTCCTTATTTGTCTGGGAGTTGTAAAATATACCTTAGAAGCATCGCACAACAGCGGCTGGTCGAGGACACAAAGAACAGGAAACACGATTTAGAACTTGTATTGTCACGAACGCGTAAAATACAATAATTGCACAATGTGTCGTTCTTTACAGATTACTCGCCGAGCGGATCAATAGCGTACCCAGCCCAAAATTTTTTGGGGGGCCAAATACTTCACTTTAGGCGAGCAACAGTATTTTGTTTGGGACATTGCCTCTCAACGCACAAAACGACAAGATGTGCTAGAAATTTAGGGGGACAGGTCCCCATGGTTTCCCCTTGGCTACACCTATGGAGTGGATAGCGATAATAAACTTGCGCACTGCGCTCGCAACGCCTGACACAAGCCAGAAAGCAACTTGGCTGTTCGGACACAAATTTCCGGCGTCTTCCTAGTTTTAAAAGTTGGGCTTGTACTTCTTCATTTCCACCATGATCAAATGCATGTTGACAAGCTCAGACCTTGCGGGTATCGACTTGAATGGCTGCTGAGTGAAAAGCTTCTGGAAGCGGTGATAATACTGGATCAGCTGCGTGAAAGCCGTCTGCAGAAAGTCACAGCACGCCTGACGTTCAACACTTTCACAATCGCACAAAAAAAACACGTGTTGTTTTGGTGAAGTTTGTAATGCGAGCGGAAATATTTTTTGAAAACCTGAGTTTTTCATGTTTTTGAGCATTCTAGAAATTAGGAATGTATTCTCAATCATTTCAGGATTTGTCCAGAGTACATGGACCCCGCGGCTTACTGGGTAGGAGTTTAATGTGACGGAGGCACCCAGTTTTCAGCGTACACATACAAGGTATTTCATCACCAGGGTAAATGCTGGAAGATCAAACACACCTTGTGTGAAAAACGTTCATTTCCATTGTGGAGGTCGGCGTGCCTTAAGCATTTAACAATTGCTTACTAATGCTTGGAACTTGCAGTTGCTCACTTTTACTACTTTTATTTATACAGTGTTGTGCAAATTAATTGACTAAAGTTAGTGCTTCAGGCGCACTGCTTTTGCAAACATTTTACGATCAATTTACCAGAACAACTTCATCGGTTATGATAAGAGGGCGCCGACAGCAAAACTAGTCACTCAACCTGAACGATCGAACTTCCGACTTTGAAGTTCGTGAACGATGTCGTCACTTCCCGGCTGATCAAGTCGACACTCGTGCGCCATCCGGCGGCGAAACCTTGCACCAGGGGGGCCACTTTCTGTTCGAATCGTTTCAACTTGTCCGTTTGGCCCAGTTCGATGACGTTCTACATAAAGACACAAGTACGTGCGTCACAAAAACCAACTTGCGTCGCTTCGCAAGCGTTTACTTCGGCTTACGTCGTCTGAACGGACGTGACGTCACTGGGGCGAGTGAACGCGAGAAGACTGCGTAAAAAGCTACTCGTGTCAACAGATCCAGGGGCGTACCGAGGGGGGCAAGGAGGGCCCCGAAAAGTCCCAACAATGTCACAAATATTTTCTTCAATACAGTACATTTGCTTCCAAAAGACCTCAGGTTTGAACATGGGGGCGTCGAACTTGTTTCTTGTCCCGGGCGCCATCTCACCTCGTTACGCCCCTGCTCCCATCTGACAAGTTTGATTGCAACAAGGAACAACTTGGTTGCAGCTCAGAAAAATCCTCCTTGATTGTGGAGGACGAAGTTAGATCATCGTAAAAGCTGCTGCTGCGAGGTTGAGTCTTCACTCTGTTACCGCTCTGGGTTTTCAACAGAAATGAAATTTTCCAACCGCGCAGGAAGCAGTCTGTTGTTGGCTGAAACGTATTTACCGGAATTTGCTATTTCATGGAAATTCAGCATTTCACAAAAACATTTTACTATCTTATTGAAACAGTTTATCAGACAAAGATGATTTCGAGCGAATCTGTAACTGTAACTCATCCCCACTGCCGTTATTTTTACACAGCACAGCATCACGGATTGCGCCGGCTTCCTAGAAATTGAGGTCGTGCTGTTGCTCTTGTCACGTCACATACACACGCTTCACAGGTCACAAGAGGTTCTCTCCAAGCAACAAGTCACGTCTCCCGACCGCAATTTGTAGCTGATCGGGGATTTCCCGCTAACGGCAAGCTAACGCTTTCTGCAACACCTTCGAACGTCCATAGCATCGCCAGCCAGAAATTTCTTCCAAGTTCCGGAGATAATAACGATAAAAATCTCCACATATCAACTGCACGGCACCGTTGGAAGACTGCTGACCTCTCGAGCATTGATTTTTGGATTTAACAGCGGCAAACAGACATTTTTCACCCGGTAAAAGCGGGTAGCAGTGCGTAAAATCCTAATGTGTACCTTTTTTTAAAGACACTTTAACGGAGTTAAGAAATTATACTGCAATACCGACAAGATTACACCGTAATAACACTGACGTTTAACGCGTAGCTTCCTGTGGTCGCTCCCAGTCGAATGCGTTCCACTCCAGGACGAATTAGACGCGTTTTTTTGAAACAAAACAAATTCGTTAACGCGTCAGTACAGAAGCAAATTACACGCAGGGTTCTTCAGGCGAAAGAAATCGATGGCTAACTGAGACAGCAGCAGGCAGCGTTAATGACAGAATCCTAAAGTCGAGACAGGTGGCGTGCTTTATAGCAGTTATTTACGCTGGCGTGCTTTTCTCTACAGCAATTATTCCTGTTCCTAACTACTTTGTCATACCGTTTTTTTACGTTTGCACAACCTGACGACGCTGCAGCAGCATACGAACCTCGCATTCCTTCACGAAAGCCATCATGCCCCCGAAGTGGGGGGAGAGGATTTCTTCCACATACTCCTGGGTTCTGCTGTTCAGCAGTTGTTGGAAGCTGTCGGATTCTTTGGATTCTTCCGCCGTTCGTTCCTGCGCGAAAATAGATGCGCGTGTTTTCGCTTGCGATCTTCACAAGCCAGCCTCATTTCAAATTTACATCCGCAAAGGCCAAATCCACGACAATTTAAAGCGGTCAAACACCTTGTACACTATAGGCGATGGTTATACGCTAGGCAGGCGAGTGCAGCCGGTCAGACAATATGATGTCCACTTACGATCTAGCAAGCCGGCATTTCGACTACTCACCATTAAAACAGACAGCAGCATGTCGTAGTTGTTGATGAGGAAGACGAGTTGGTCTTTGCGGTCGCGGAAGCAAGAGGCGAGTCGTAAAATGAAGTTCTGCACCTGGGTGTCGGAAAATTCGTTCGGTCAAACGTCGATAAACACAGAAATCGTAACCGGAGAACAGTCACGTAACTCTTGTGAAAGCATGAAATGGAACAGAACTGCTGGAAGCAGTGATCCCTCTAAGAAAATTTGACACTGAGCAAATATTTGTTCAAGTGCGCGTGGAATTACGCAACCAGTGAAGCGTTTCAAGTGTTAAAAGGGCTATGCGGTATATTTACGACACCAAATTTCGAATGCTTCAAGTGTGCCAGAATGAGATTACACTGCGCAAATGGTCTGGTGGTACAGGGCGCCGCACAGTTCCGCACCTTAGAGGGTACATTGGCTGGGACTAAAATTCATTATTTCTCTGAAGCAGAAAACCTCGACCGTTGAAAAAAAATTTCACTATCACATGCTTTTTTCGCACAGACGTTACACGCTGATATAAGAAGTGCTTGAAGACACGCGTCGATGACAGGTTGCAAAAAATCAGTTGCTCTGGTCGCGCGTGGTTGTAACGTTTCGCCGAACAATCAGAATAATCGCAGCCTGCTTCGACGAACAGAAATCCTCTAAATATCCGATTGATTGAACTTGAACGAAAACTCGCCATTTCGACAAACCAGGGTTGCGGAGCCGGAGTCGGAGGTTTTTGGGTGGAGTCGGAATTTTTGTCCGACCCCGGATGTCCACTTGGATCATTTTTTACATCACACTCCTGAATTGGGACTTGCTGTAGAAATGGTACAATTTCTTATGAAACTTTTGTTGAAACAGAGGTTTCTTGCTGTGCACCACAATTTCCATTGATTTTAACAGTCAAGTTTCATTCCCTTTATTTTAAGGAGTCGGGAGTCGGAAATTTTACCTCCGACTCCACAACCCTACGACAAACTAATCGTGGAAAGGTCGCTCCTGTGGCACTGCAACATGCTATGACTTCCAGCATGGACGCGGTCTTTACGCGCTATTCCAAACCAAGGGGCTGCAGACTCCAAATACCTTTCGGCGGAGAATCGAAACATTGCTGGTTTAGTTACACATATACGAGCACACGACAAACATTTCGCCGCCACCTGCATTAGGTCAAGCTGCTCATCTTACCTCCCCCTGCAGGTCAGCCAGCACTTGCTCGACTTGAGGGCTGGGGAGATTTTTGTTGATGCGAACAATGGCGGCGCTGAACTCGGCATACCGGCGAGTAATCTGAAAACACAAACAAACACTGGTCAGTAGTCATCATTCGCATGAGCGTGCAGTTCATCCTGATCTTCACAAGTTCGTTTTTTTGGGAGACATCGTCTGAAGCGCGCAATTCTCTCTTCAAAATTATCGCAGTGGAACTCACAACTTTCAGGTTTCTAAATTGATCAACATTTTCGACCGAAAAGTAACGAATTCGGCTTGAAGCAAGAGGATTAAAACAAATAATAATGGAAACAGTAAAACGATCTTCACCGATACAAACATTAGTGCTAGATGTCGAAGCGAGTGACGAGTTTTTTTTCGCACAAGACTGGTTAGTTTCGTCTTTGCATTGCCAGCAGCGCTGTCTTATCCGAAGCAGTGGTTTTCTGAGTGGAATTGCACGATTTCCAAGAAAAGAAGACGTTCTGCTTTTCTGTCAAAAATACGTCGTGCATGGACGTCGGAAGGTGGGCAGGGGTAAACGCCCCCTGGATTTTAAAATTTGATATTTTGCTATTACATTTTTCAGTAGAAAAATGTTTTACTCTTAGTTTCGGAGTTGGTAAAATCCAATTTCGCCACTGCTGCCCCCTCCCGGAAAAAAATCCTTCCGACGCTCATTAGTCCACACAAGCTTTGCGAGAAATAACACGACTGCGCTGTTTCCGTAGAGTTTTGAGCTGTGTTGCGCAATTTCATCTCCAAGCGCCCATCGTAGCCCATGACCAGATTTATTGGCGGATATCTTTAGGTAAGGACTGAATGAGCTTCCTTAGTTACGCGTTACATATCACGTCTGCCACCAAACAAAGAACGCTAACAAAGCAACGCGCCGTCGAATCACAAGAAGTGTGGGTGCACGACATAGACCTATGGCCGTAGCCATCTGCTGCTACCCGGCAGCAAACAACGATCTAGCTTCAACAAAACAATGCATAAGTTTTAATTCCCAGGACTTCCCCAAATGCGTTTTCCTACGCAACTTTGAACATAAATTTCCAGACTTTCTCTAGACTTTTCCGAATGACCTACCCAGGTCAAATACAGGCACTGTAATATTTACCACGATATAAGTAAAATTATATCGATATAAGTAAAATTATATCAATCTCAAATAAAATATCATGAAAATGCATGTCAAAAGATCAAGTCTTTGAAAAGTTTATTTTTCCGTACTAACAGGCCACAAAAAATATTTGGTCAGAGTTTTCCAGGCTGGAAAATGACCAATTTTTTCCATACTTTTCCAGACCCCGTAAAAACCTTGCGCACGGATGTTTGTCAACAAATGATATCTTTATCTGACTGCATTTATCAACAAATTTGAAACGCAGCCACTCGCTTACGCACGTAATGCGGTCGCACGTCGATCGTCGCCAGGTGATTGACGTCACAATCCATGACGCTGTGAATGTGCATGCGCACCACGTGTTCGAACCGAGGCCACAAGATCGCGTTCACTGTGTCCCAGTACTTGTCGAGCACGTTCACTTCACGGTCGTGCATCAGCACCTGTGAATATAAGCAGCAAATGCAGAGGGTAGCAAGATGCGGTGGAAGCCATTGGGACCGGAGGTTGTTCGAACGACGGAGGCATTTGCTTCAGCAGATACATCCGAGTTGAGTTGAGTTTATTGGGGGGATCAAGAGGAGCTCACCTTGAACTTATGAACAAGATGTATGCAAATGAAGAGCGCGATGCTGTCGTAGCATTCGGAACACACGGTGTCGACGTGTTTCTGTCAGAGGAAATAAAAAATAGCATCGGTTGTACACTTACTCTGTTTTCTTATCACTAGCTCAATCTATGACAGAACGGTTTGGACTGAGTGAGTGAAAAGAAATAATAATGAAAGAAGACAAACACGGCCAGCAATCGCTGGTCGAGTCGGGAAGAATCTCCTGGTATGGCTTGGAAAAAATATTCAGCGACAAAAAACTTTTGGATTTGATTTGCGACAAAAAATTTTTGTATCAGCAGCAACTTGTAACAGAAGAAGGAATTTTATTCACTGTGTGGCTTTGCGTCAATCAAGCAGGACTAAAACGGAAAATTAACTGGCTAGATCTCACTTAGTACTGGAACAGCTGACTTGGACCAGGTGTTGGAATCGACTAACTTGGAACAGAAAATTGTAGGCTACATTTGCAGGACAAGTTCAACCAATAAGCAAGTTCGATAACACGACAAGCAAAGTAACGTGCACAAGATAAATGTGCATACGCGAAAAACAGAAACACAAAATGACGCAAGCCGGCAAAACGCAGCTTCCACGCTAAGAGGCTTCTGTTTGAAAACAGGCAGTTCAAAGTTCAACAGCGATTGACGACACAGCACTCACCACATACAGAGCAAGGGTTTTGCCGAGAATATGATTGAAAAGATCTTTGGCGGACGACGGCGAGAACATAAAGAAATCGCATATGAAGAGGTACTCCCGGCAGCTTGTGTCGAGCAGCGCGTACTGTTCGCTTCGGAAGAGGCTCTCGAAGGAATACTGAGGCGGAAAAAACGATACAGCGAATTACTATGCCTTCTGGCTAAAATGTGATGATTGAGCATAACTATGAAAAGCTCGAGGCCTTCTGTTAACTTTTGAGGAATCAGCCAATTAGGCTCTGCTTTCATCTTTCTGCGATGATTCAAACTTGCAAATATCTGTGTTCAAGTAACTAGCCTACACAAAGGTGAAGGGTTTGAATCCATCAGCAAATTTTTTAAATAGGAAATCTATTCACGTAACACTACGCATCTTCAGTGCAACAGTCTTATTAAAAAAAGATTTAAGTATGCCTTCCGGCCAGAACGTGATGATTGAACACAACAAGACAAGGCAGACCGGTTGTGGTACCGAAAGCAGCGTTCGATCAGAAAACGTGGCGCTCAGATTCACAGATCAAGCAGGGGAGAAAGAAATGCTTTTTTGCTACTCGAAAAACCCTGTACACGCTGCTCCGATTCGACCAGTTGATGACATTAGGCACAAAAATTTGGAAACGTTTAACGGAGTCAACATTAGGCAGCTTTAAGTCAAAACATGGCAGGTATTCTGCGCAAGGAGGTGATATTTTTTAGTTTCATTTCGAAACGTTGCGTTCACTGGAAAAACGGTTTCACAGGATTTCCTTTGAATCGAAAACGCTGAGCATTGATTTACATCACGTATAGTTTCGCGTCCAAAGGATTTCAGATATTCTGTAAATCCAGGTAAAATCAAATTATTTAATTGTACCTACCACAATTTTTTGAAATCAGTATGTTTAACTCCAATTCCTTCAACCTTTCAACTAATATTTCGGAATATTTGATAAAACCACCATCATTAACACGCTTTCCACACTATCAAAGCAACCAGCAGAAAAGTGATCATAATAGACTTAGCAAAATTACATTATCAGTAAAAATTACGTGGAGTCTAAGAACACTGTCCTTCCCGAAAACGTATTTTTATTACTTCACCATCTTACAAAGGAACGCCAATGTTCGGTTTTCAACAACACTGCAGCCATTTCACGTTAATTTTCTGGCGCTTTCGTTTGTTCTGAAAAGTCGTGTCGCATCAATCTAATAATTAAAAACACCAGTTGGTAAAATTTACTTCAAAATTACCTCAAAAACAATTCATGAATCGGAAAATCACGTTGCCGTAATTTCCAATTATCCCCACTAGGGTCAGCGAAAATGCAACACTGTTGACAATTACCCACATATAAGCTGTTGTATGTTTCAGTACATGCATCAACAAGCTTGTTTTCGTCTAGTGGCGCAAGATTCTCTTCGATGTTGTGCACTTTTTCTCAACAGGATTTTAGCCTGGTTGCTACAAAGTACCAATTCTACCCATATCTACAGCACGCAGCGTGGCACATGCCACATGAGAAGCGCGTCCAACAACAGAGAGGTCCGTGCATGAAATGCTCACCTTGATTTCGCTTTTCTGAGCAGCGTGCGGTACGATTACGGGGGCTTCAAGGCCATCTTTCAATATCTCATCCCTCTTGCCGATGGTGAACACAGTCGATCGGTTCCGCATGGCTGGGCGTGATGAAGAAAAAAAGCTTTTCTTGGCGCCATCTTCCACAGCCATGAGGTCAGCCTTGCCAGCTATGTCATCGAACTGAACGAAAATGAAGGCCATCAATATTTCAAAAACAAGCATACAACGCGGACACGGTCAGCATAAGCAAGGGTCTGGGTTTTTTTCGGGCATAGACAGAAACGTTTTGGAAACGACCGAAAAAAAATTAAGTCATTTCGGTCAGATTGTTTGAAAATATAGGTTAAAAAACACTTTTACAGTGATTTTTAATACAACTGTGAGACAAATGACCGAAATGTTTCAGCTAAACATGACCGAAATGTTTCAGCGAAAAAAAAATTGACAAGGGTATGTCTCGACAATCCTCAAATCGAAGTGAAAAAGCTAGGAATAATCTTCGTCTGTGACACCAAGTTGTTGCGATTTGCTCGCAGCTTTTATTCTCTGTTTACAGGCTGTTCCCATGTCAATTACGTTGAATCGGATGCTCAACGCCAGACGCAAAGCACATCATCATGTTGTTCTTGCACGCCATCAAGCGGCAATTTAGTCGAGCAAAATGCTCACAAATTCTCTGCTGAACCAATAAAGTCACCTGTTGTCGCTGCGGAGCAGTAACTCCAGAGGATCACAAAGAAGGATAAGAATTTGTTTGAAGTAAAATGTATGCGGTACTTGATGGACGAGAAACGAAAACTATCAGTGCTCAATATTGGAAAGTCATGAAAGAATCTTCAATAACGCATTTGCTGTTGTCACAATGCGGTTACATGAGTGCTTGTGGGGAAACACAGACGAGCAGTCTTTCGTATTCCAAAGAACTAAATTCTAGTAACGCACTACTGGTGGACGAGCAACATTTCCAAGCTCAGACGTGATTGCCACCAAATTTTCAAAGTAACACCATAAATTACAACACCAGAATAAATGGACAGTTTAGTTGACCTTGCTTTTGAAGTCGACTACGACATAGTGCGTTATTGTTGAGTCACCACTTGGCACAGAACGTCAACCCAGCAGGTTAAAAGAAGAAACAGTAGACGAGATGTTTTCTCCGTAGACTTCCAAACGCAACACACTTGCTGGTGTCTTCGATTAGTTTGATTTATACATTACATAACTTGCGCAATTCATATGGTTTGAAGCAGAAAACCGATGACCAGTCTTAGTAAATATTTCCAGGTATCTTTCAACTGACTATTATGTATAACCAACTCAGTAACGGCCTCAGAGTTCAGTAGCTGGGAGCCAAGTATATCCAATGATGGAGTCTACTGCCACTGAATGTAATTAATTGCAGTTTTTGTAAATTAATCGCAACTTAATTGTAACTGCGGCTATTAACAAATCGAGTAACCGCAATTGATGTTCCTGCAATTTAAGCGATATTAGCTGTGTCACAAACTGATTGTTTTGCTTTGTCATTTGCAACATGCTTGTCTCAGCACTGCATACAGGCTAAGTTTGGGGGGGACTAAGACCAGGCTTTTCTGCCGAAGAACAAATTGCCGGAGGATTGCTTTCGTACGAAGAGCAAGTGTCTTGCGCAAGTTATTTTTCTAGCTGCTGACATCAGGAAAATGTAGTGAGGACTTCACGTATCTTTCCTATGTCGCTGAACTGAGTTCTTCTTGAACCTGCCGTCTGTATGGATCGTTTCATACTTAAACAATAGCCAATTCTTGGGATGCATCTGTACATTGGCGCTTGCACTGTGGCCACAGAGAAGGCTTTCACACAAAAAGAAAACACAGACTGTGTTTATGAGGAACTACTGCCGGTCTGGTATCATCATCAGTCCCTGGTAAAGCTCTTTGTCGCTCAGTAATAGTGGTTGCGTTTCTTGTCCACACTGCTGCACTTTTTCCTGCTGGAAATTGCTCCCATTTAACTCGGGCATACTACTCTATCACTTCTTTTAAACCGGTTATGTTTTTATTGTCAAATCCCCGGTTTTACTGCTGCTGTATAGCTTATGGAGTCAACGTGCTACCTGTACTAGAGGCAGAGCTGTGAAGCCGGAGCCCGAGCAACTTCGGATGACTTGAGCCGGAGCCAAAACATTCTGAAGGGTGGAGCCAGAGCCTGAAATTTGAGTTCGCGTTCAATAGAGATAGTTTGTGGAGCGAGCCAATTGTACAAATAATACAATGGCTTTTAATTTTCAATGGACCAAATGGTTCAGGAGCCGGAGCCAAAAGTTTTAGATGCCTGGAGCTGGAGCCCGAAATTTGAGTTCGGGCTCCACAGCCCTGACGAGAGATAGGGTCGTTAATTTACTTTTAAGGAATTCGCCAGTCTGTTATTATTTTACTTTTAAGCCTCAATTGTGTTTAATTCGGAGTTAGAAGAGTCGATTCGGTGCATTTCACCACACGAGGTTATTTCTTCCTACTTGTCGACACCTAGCACTTGCACATCTTGGGGAACTGATGATGACCAACGGTCAAAATTAATTTTTCTCGTAACTACAAGCCGTGCCTAATCATTACGCGGAAACGCTCTGCCTGTGAAGACAAAAGCAGCAGCTACCGGGAACTCGTTTAAAAACATTTAACATTAAGGAAGTATGAACGATCGGTTGATTCAATGTTCTACCTATTGCAATGCAAATGCAAGTGGTAATTCAAGTAATTGTAACCGCGATTTCATTGAACTTTATGGTATTTAATTATGAATGTAATTGAAAAATTGTACCGACGTGCAATTTGCAGTTGAAAAACAGCAAGTCGCTTCATTCATCCTTGATGTTTACCTGAAGCTTTGACAGACGGTTCAAGTAGGTCTTAAAATACGAAAAATAGACTTTGCTCAGAGTATCTGTGTATTCCTCCTTTACTTCCTTCGCGACGTGCCGCTCGTTCGCGAGAAGGAACTCGTAGAAAAACCTGCGAAGCGCAAGAAAGCGTTCAGGTCCAGTGTTATGATCCAAGCGGAAGTATACGAAAAAATAAAAGTTATTTGTGAGTGGCGAGGGAAGTCAACTTTCAAGTTTGTTATCACCTGTCATGTGCAGCTCGGTAGCACTTCGGCACGCGTCTGCGATGATAAAAGCTGACGCACTTGTGTTCCATGGTTGATGGACTAACGAACCAGTTGCTTTAATGCAGAGGTTCTTGAGCTTTTTCAGCCGCACCCCCTTTGGCGTTAGTCATTGATACTCGCACCTCGCCTAACCCCTCACAATCAAACACGAAAAGCAGAACAACGACTAATTTGCCATTAAACAGGTTCTCAACAATATGCCGCTGCCACAATCGCCCCCCTCCCCCCTTGCGAACCGTTCACGCCCCCTGTTTAAGGACCAATGCTTTAATGAATCAGAAGCAAGTCGTCAAAGAAATCACGTTTTGTGTTGTTTCTGACCAATGCTTTGAAGCGCTAGGATCGAAGGATAGACACCAAATTAACGGTTGGCAACTTAGTCTTTTATTTTGCTTGAGTAAGTTTTCATGGCATTCTCAACGCATGGAGAAGTTGGAAAATAAACGCAATGTGGCTCCGGTCCTGTTTTGCGCCGAAGCAACAATATACTGCACACCGCACACAACTCTATACATACCGGCAGTTCAGCATAGCGTCCTGGCCAAGCTGGTAGTTGCTCAAGGGCTTCCTAAATGAATAGATCTTCTGAAGCATGAACTCCCGAATCTTCCCCGTCGCCTGAAAGTTTGCACATGCAACATGATGGTTTCCATGACTTGCAACAATAAGCGTCGGTTTGCATCGAATTTTGCAGCTTGAAAGCACAACAGGAGATTCAAAGCACCAACAAAACACGGCGTAACACATCTTCCTGATATCTCTGCATTTTATGATGACCACGCAATGCACATGAAGCAGGGTGGCTTTTTTTAAACTTGCGATTTAAAGAGGTAGAGCACCGAGGAAAGACCAACAATGAAAGGAGAACACAAAATATACCTCGTGCACTAGATATCGCCGAGTTACTACATGATTTTACACTAAACTGGTAAAACAGATCAGTGCACGAGTCATATAAAATTACCTTGTATTTCAACTTTTCGACTACATCCTGGACATCTCTACAGGCGGCAGTATCGTTGTAGGAATGCTGCTTGACGAAGTTGATCTTGTGGTTAAGTTCGTGAAGCTGTTCCAAAAACGCCCTTTCAGTAACTGGTGTGTCCAGGATGTGGCTGATCAGCGAAAATAAGAGTACATTTTAATATTTGCTCAGTCGCAAGCGGCACGTCGTGTCTGTTGATAGAAACAATCTGGAAACGAATACAATTCAAGACGCAGCTCTAAATCCCATAGCAGGATTGTTTGTGGACCACTGCTGCAAAGCTATCAGGTGGTCAGCAATACAACCACGTACGAAAATACAAGCCGTGTTAATTTCTTTTACGAACAGCGAGTGGAAATTTATCCCATAAGCAACAATGAAGATGAGCAGCAATTTATCGCTGTTAACGTGGTTTCTGCGAACTTATTTAGGCGTACATTTTATTTCTTGCACAGGAAGGCGGAAAAACGTATTTTAAAACGGATTTACTCACGTAAGCATCGCTTCCGGAACTACCATTTCGTCAACCAACTGGCTTAGCTCGCTTTTGACAGCTTGGCGATTCTTCAGCTTCACGTTCATCGCGACCGACTGCTCTTGGAGACACTGGATTTCGGTGCTGATGCTGCTCAGGGCGTGTTGGAAGCCGTGCAGCATACCCTCCATCCGCTGTTCAAACACATTCACGTACAATAAAAGAACAAACAAAAAGAGAATTGATTTTTCAGATGCTGATGAAGACGTAAATCTCAGACAGGGTTCCTACACAATTTTGAATATAAATTTCCAGATTTTGCTTTTCCGAATGACATACCCAGGTCCCAAATACAGGCGTATAATAGTTAACATGATGAAAGTAAAATTATCAATGGTATCAAAAGTTATCAGAATAAAATATAGTCAGAATGTATGTCAAAAAAATAGTCTGGAAAATTATTTCGTTTTTCCATACCAACAGAACAAAAATTTTTTTTCCATACTTTTCCATTCTGGAAAATTACCAAATTTTATTCCATACCGTTCCAAACTCCTTAGGAATCCTGTTTAGATTTCCTCCAAGTTTTAAGCTGTTTAGCAAACGCAATCTTAAACAAACGATGAAAAACAACGCATGCAATCATACTTCTTCGTGTTATAATAAGCGAATGTTTTTCATGAAATTCTTTTAGAGCACACAACAGACTCATCGATCAATTCACCTCTAAGACTTGATCGCAGTCTCTAATTTGTAAGTGAAGACGAGCAATGCTTTTGCTTTCTGAAATGTCTGGAAAGACAAAAAGAAACAGTGAACAAATCCTGCAACTTGGTTACGTTAAAAGTGCATGACGTAACTATTTGTTGTCATCTTAGCGCCTAGAGCAAATTCTTCACGGAAACAACAGCAGCATTGGCTGCTTGCGATTCTGATGTTTTTGTGAGCTACATTGTAATTTGAGAAGAACAGTGTGCACGTAAGTCTGCAGATAAATGACACGGACGCGTTCATACAACCATTCCAAAAGCTTTTAACACGAAACGTATCATAAATGTCGACTAACAGTCTTCAATCGATCCATTTTCCACTTTCGCGAGATCGTTCTCTATTTGTTTTGCGTACTCCCGCAAATCTACTCCCTGAAATATATAAAAACGCGATTTTGTGAATGTATACACATAGTTAAAAAGTTCGGGAAAAATCTATAAGCGAGTAATCAAAAATGCTGTTCAATATTAGGCTATGGCATGCATGCATCAGTCTGTAAATTTTCCACAGATGGCAAGCATGCTAGCAGGTAGTATGACAATAAGTGATTCTGTATCACACCTTTTCAAGCGCTTCTTTGACTAGTTCATCTTCAAGATTTTCTTGAATATGCTCTGAAATGCATAATATCAATTCACTAAATGCAGTCTGCAGGCAGCATAGCTTTTACATATAAAAGTTTTACTATCTAACACACTGTCATGTCTATTGTTTACTCTATTCACAGTGAAACAAACCAGGTCCATAGCCATAAGGGGCATACAGGGACAGTGCCCCCCTGGCCCTAATATTTTTGTTCCCACAAATTGCGTTGCGCCCAGAAAATTTTGTTTTACACATATAAAAAAAATCTTGCCCCATAAAAATGTATTTTGCCCCCCTAAACTTTTAAACCTGGCTACAGGCCTGGAATAAACTACAGTATCATTACAAAACGATGCAGTTGACCAGATAAATTAGTTCATATGACACTTTGATTCTGAGATACCAAAATCCAAAAGCTTTTTGTAATGTGCTTTTGTGAATGTAGAAGTAAATGGGTGCTTTCATTATCCACCCACTTGACGCTGTACGTCAAAAAGAATACACACAGTCATGGCTAAAGATTTTGAAGAATATGCATGCTGGAGCATAAACTTGCTTCTTTGGAGGATGTGAAAATCAACTTGCATGACCTGGATTTAATTATATACAAAAAGCAAGTATTTTCTTGGCCATTTTTCAATTTTCTTCTAGAAACTGCTATCACTAATATGCCTGTTCATAATATTTGAGCAAAAAGAGCGTAAGTTGGTCCACAGCTGAAAACCAACACCCAGTGATAAAAAACAGGGTTTTGACACAAAGGCTTTTGATGACCTGTACAAAGATTTTCACAGTAACTACAAAATCAATAAAGCACCTTATGGGAAAATAATATACCATCGAAAACAATTTTGTTGTTACTTTACCTCCACCTCTCCAAGTACTAAATACGCTTTTTTGCTAAGCACATATCATTACATTTGCAATACAGCAAAATTTCTCATGAAGTAATAAATCGCATGCATGTTGGAAAATTGCACAAAAAGTTTGGCAAAAAATCTTGGAGAATTTCAACATGTTGTAAAACCTTCCACAATCAGTCCAACTGAAAAAAATGACCCTGGGAGAAAGGAGTATAATATGACCTGCATAGCATTTAGAGGTATTTCAAGATGCTGCAACATGCAGCGATTAGCAAAGTGCTATTATGGCAGTCTATTGTGGTTTTATCACTGGGTGATGGTGCACAAGCAGCTAGATATTTCTGCTCACATTTGTTAGCTATCAGGCTGCACAATGCCTGGGATTTGTTACGTATATACATATTATGAAACCTACAAATAAGGACAACACAATGCAGTGAGAAAGTCTGTATTATCCCTGAAAATCTATATAATTATATGGTAATAATACATCCATGCATTGAAAAACAATTTTTAAATTTGTTATTGTAAAGAAGTCTACAATGATATATGAGCCAAGTAATAAACAGACTGAGACACTGCACCTTTTGTAAGATATTGTGAACGGTTCAATCACGAATTAACACTTTGACGGCCGGTCTATGAATATATCGTACCTGGATTTCAGCCTAAAGCCAGCAGTTTTCGGTTGCCTTACCAATGCCATAGCTCCTCCGCCAATTGCGCTAGAGATCTGTTCAAGGGCTCAAACCGATTGGCCAGTCTTCTAGTCTGCACTCGAAAAAAACTTTTGGTTGCAGGTTGCAGATTTTTTGTGAGTGACGTCATAACTGAAGTAGTATTTGGGTCATTTTGGCTCATGTTACCTGGCCTAGGGCCCAACCGCTAGGCCAAAGTATTTCGCTGAAGTTTTCATTGGAAACTAAGCTCGAGTCTGAGTCTTTGCAGCCTTTGATCAACTTTCTAGCATTTCTGGTTCAAAAGTTACATTATTAAAATAAACAAATTGATTAATTATCTAATTATGGGAATAATCAAATATTTTGTTTACTTCAGATCATAACTTTTGAACCCGAAAGCCCAGCAGGTCATCCAAAATACCAAAAGACTCAGATTGTAGCCTAGTTTCCAATAAAAACTTCAGTGAAATACTACCATCTAACAGTTTGGGCCCATGGCCACGTGAAGTGGGCCAAAGTGGCTTAAAAGTCCTCCACTTATGATGTCACTCACAAAAAATATGCAACCCCCAACCAAAAAAAATTTCTTTCATTGCAAACTACAAGACTTGCCGAGTCTTAGGCATAATATTTTTTATTTGATTCGTGCTTTTCAGAATAAGTTGGAAATTTTCAATCATGACATTCAAAGCAAGGTTAATTCGAAGGCTTTCATTACATTAATATAAGCTAAATTTAGTTTGCTAAGATCAAAGTAAGCCATTCACTGTACGGCCCTCATTAATATGACATTCAATGTGCGGCCCTGGTTAAGACAGTGACATAATTTTTGGCTCAGTAAGCCATTTGGGTTGGACATGGCAGCTCTAAGGTGTGCAACTACACAGCACTACCAGACCGTTTATTCTGTGAAATCTCATTCTCATGCACTAGCAACATTCCAAAACATTAGCAAAGGAGGAAAATAGGATAAGCTATTTGAATTAAATATGTATGGTGTTCATATTTTCATAAGATTTTATACTTACAGTATTCTAATAATTCACAAAGTTTGTAATTCATTCAGAATTCTGCTAACTGAAATATTCATTCTCACTAAAACAAACATTTGCTCAGTTAAAAATTTTCTTAGAGGAAACACCAGAGCTAATTAAACTCCGGAAGAATGCAGCAGTAAAAGAAATATTTTGTGATTGCAAGCCTGAGAACTTTTGCTCAAAAGATGGGACCTCAGACAATTTTCCCACTCTTCGCAAATTAGCAGTATAAATTCTTACAATGTTTGTGTCTACCTGCTCCGTGGGTCTGCGTTTTCAAAAATATGAACTTCGTAAAGAATAAGCTGTGCATCTGTATGACAAATGCAAACCTTTCCACACCTTTAACTCGCTGTCACTACTTTGCAAACAAAATTCAAAGAACTGGCAAGAAGTACAAAATGCCATTTCTCACACCACCAGAACAATAAATAACTCTGACAACATTTGTTAATAACCATATCTATTTAGTCAATTTTATATGTATGTATACATGTGTAACCGCATTGCAAACCCATTTCCTCTTTTTTGTTAGAAAAAACAAATCATGTTACATTTGTATGATTTCATGGGACTGACCAGACCTCAAAAAATTTTCACTTTTGTAACTGGACCCATGCTTGAAATAATTGAATAGTCCTGCTCTATTGCCACTTCTCTCACCTATGTGCATGACTTGCAGAGGTGAGCATGGACAGGATTGGATATCCTGCAGGATACTTGCAATTTTTTCAGATCAGGATCGGATTTGGATATTGATTTTTGGAAAATATTCGAACAGGATATTTGTTTGATCTCTATAATGAAATTTCCCTGAGAATGATTTAAGATGTCACAAATTATGGTAGTCGTGTCGTGTTTTCTTTGCTATGGTTTTTATATTCACAAAAAATAAAAATGATTTTGTTACTATGTGCTGCGCTCATCACAATCAATGGTAATTCGTGTTACTTTATCGTAAATTTTTTTCCAGCAAAGTGGAAGTAGTAAGCAGCTCTTATATTGCTGGTATGCTGCTTTGTTTGTTGTGTTGAGTGGCATATGTGTGCGTTGTGTAGGTTAATAGTCTACTTCATGGGTGGTCAACTTGTCTTCAACTAGGCTCCACTAGAAAATTTCTTGATAACTCGCGAACAATTAGTCGGTAATAAAGTCACAAATATAATATGCATAAGTTGAGTATCACGTGTGCAAATACAATGTACCATCGCCTTAGTAAGTGACGCATAGACAGAAGGCTAAGTGTCTGTTATCATGATTGCCATGCTAAGAGTCTAAATCATGATTGCCACGCAATATATAATAGAAAAACATATTACAATACCTTTGCGGCATCTGTCGAGCTAACCTAAGGTCAGACATTGCTAGAGGCACCAAAGAATATTCGTGACCAACCAACTGATGGATAATTTTTATGTACTTCCTGGAATATTGATTGAAAAATGTTCTTTTTAGGTATCTTGTCAAATCAATGCAAAATCAGGTGTGATTGACTAAGTGATACTCGGCGATCAACCGGTCTGTGCAATTGACCTGTTGGCCACTCCTGGTCTATTTCAGCATTTAAGCTACATTTCTTTTGGCTAAAATTTTTAACATTCCACCCAAGTTTTATAATATCAACCTTTGCTAAAAGACAGTTTGAGTTTGCAGTTTTTGTAAGTTACATATGTTTACTATATTTTATACTGTGATCTACTCTCAGAGTTACAAAATCTATTTTCTTTATTTTACTAATTGATTGAATGCTGGAGTTCATTTGCAATTAGCTGAACCAGATTGGTTGAATTGGTCACATGACAAGGACTATATCACTGGATTAGTTGATCGTCTTTGCCATATAACCTAAAACCCTAACCCAAAAGGTAAACCTATGTCTGGTTTTCACAACTTATTAAAAAAGTACTGTAGCTTACATCAAAAGTTCTTCCACAAAAAGAATCATCTCTATTAGCTGAGCCAAAACAACAATGCTGAGAACCCTAATGACAACCACTCACACAGCAGGAATTCCTACTTGACCAGGTTCATTGTAGGAACTGCTAGTGCCACGAACTCAGTGTTATAAATGGACATTACAGTTCAAATGGGAAAATAACCATAGCAGAGCTAACCACTGGTGGCAAAATACACACTAATTTTCTGTTTTTCCGATTAAAACACGTGATGTTATTTTGATGGATTGGGTCACAAAACGACAGGGTGTTTTTGTTTGGAAGTGGCTATAGGTCTGTTGCGATCGGAAATCCCGAGCGGCATATACGCAAAGCTTTGCACCGTGGCAGCAAGCAACAATAGAGATCACCTGACGAGATCACTCTCGTTGTCACCGTTAGCAAGCACAATAAACTGTTTACCAGGTTCACAAGCATTATTAGGTCACTCACCAAGATCACTCCACCGGGATCACTCTATTATTGCTTGTCCGCGCCACATACATATATTTTTGTTCTTCGCGCACATCCCGTTCGTAGTGAATCATACAATCAACGCAACACCACCGGAGAGGTTGCAACAGGTCCAGCAATGGTGTTTTTGTTTGGAAATGGCTATAAGTCCGGCGATGACATGGTTAGAATAAAATGCTAAGTTAGTCACATTAGCAGCACTGTCATGGTAGTCATGTAGAAGTGTCTTACTGCGTGAATGGTTTTTGCGTTGACTTTGGCCATGATCAGGCACCTTTCGTTTTGGTAATAGTGGTTGCACTTTTTTAATGGTACCAGTTTTAATTTACTTTTTTCAGAAGTTTCCAAACTTTTGTAGTCAGATTTGTGGTTTAGGTTTAAGTGTTAGGTTTACTACATTTCTACCAAGTGTAGTGCAGTCTACTGCACACTTGTAATGGATTAGTATTGTGTTACAGGCGACGGATGAATAAGTTTTCAAAAATGAAGGTCCACTGGCGTGCCTGTTTATTGCGTGTTTAGCCAGTGTCGCATGCAGATGGATATCGGATACTAAATTTCAAAAATTTTCAGGTAAGGACTGGATATGCAAAAATTTTTTGGATATGGATCAGGAGTTAAAAAATCAATATCCGCTCACCTCTGATGACTTGTTGATTCATCTGTGTGTCCCTCAAATCTTCACGCGTTGCTTGCCCACCATTCTCTGTGTTTTTTTCTGTATTGATTCTTTGTTTTGGTGCGGATACTTTAGTTACAAGTTTTCTCATTGTTTTGCTTTTTTTCAATGTTTTCTTTTAAATGTTTATGTGACTAATGATGGTAAACACCTTGCAATTAAATCCCCGCTTTATTTTGTTAAACTGCTCTTTCCATGTTATCTTGTCTTGTTATCAAAACAAAATCTGCTATTTCTCGTCACAGTCCTCACATATAAATATATAAAATATCAATAGAAAAAGGTTACAAGTATCCAGTTGGTGCCATGGCATATATGTATGCCCGTAGAAGACGTATTGAAAACTTATAATTTATATAAAAAACTCGTATTATTTTCTGTTTTAACAGTTTTTTATACAGTACACCACATGGTTCAAAACTAGTTTGCACATTGTAGGGTGATACATGTCAATTAGTCATTACAATGAAATGCATACAACACTCACATTTCATCGTTAGTTTTTTGCATGCAGCATGACAGGTTTATGGTGAGATATTCATTAGCAACCTTGTTAGCGCTTTCATTATCAGGTAGTTTCCCAAAAAGCTACTTACTGGTTACCAGGCACTTAAGCAGTTGGCCGCCATCACAAAAAGTCAGCCACAATGAATCGTTACAAACATGCCTTGCTCTCATAATCTGCTTTTTTCTCTTCACAATCAAGATATGAAGATACAATCTATGTTAATGTACTTATTCCTAAGAGAAAAAAATTACAACTGGTACACAGAACAAAATTTTTTCTAGAAGCGTTAATCTCGATGGTGCAGTAATTAACAACTCAAGTAGATCTAATGGTGGATGGAAAGGTAGTAAAAGTGTACAAGCAAAATTGCAAGTTACACCATTCTTGTTTTACTTTTTAAAAGATCATCTGGTGTTCCAATAAAAATTGTTATGCAATCCAAATTACCCAGGTTACAGCTATTGTAAGTATGCTAGTCACACAATACATATTGAGCTCACCATCAACATTTTCCAGAATGCAATCATCAGAAGTCACATCTAGATTATCCAAATTAATAGCAAAGTCCATGGTCAGTCATCACATAAGCAACTAACTTGTTTTAACTAGGCCTTTTGGTATTTACTATAGGTTGTGCTGAACTTGAAGACTAGATACCCTACTCTACTGCATACCATTGCCTAATGCCACAGGCACGAAAGTAAATGCACAATAAGCTTAGCATAACATCCATTACCAAAAATTTAGTAGGCCTAGAGGTGGATCGGCATCACCATACTGCAAGTCATACAAATTTTCAAAACAATTCAAAGCAAAAAGCTATAGCCAGATAAACTAAAGATTAATGCACCTTAGTTAGGGATGTCACGGGCTCACATTTTTATAACCCGGACCAACGCACACCGATCACAATAAACCCGTACCCAACCCATACCCGTAACCCCTCGGTCAACTCAGCCGCCAGTTGCTCCAGCCGCCAGTCGGCTCCAATACGGACGTCGGCGAAACGCAAACGCGTTACGAGAGCGTGGCCACATTGAACTGATTGAACCAATATTAGCGATCATTACCG
>Ga0210059_1000507_pt1 | contig 50143 bp, 33 predicted proteins | sample Ectturendosymbi2_FD_188042 | JGI IMG/M metagenome (GOLD analysis project Ga0210059, IMG submission 188042) | Ecteinascidia turbinata endosymbiont from Florida, USA - Sample 2 (SPAdes) (version 2) | ecosystem: Host-associated > Tunicates > Ascidians > Unclassified | place: Key West, Florida...
GCGTCACGTTGCATGCGTAACTTGCCTTCGTTCTGTTTCTTTTGTGCGGTGTGCTTTCATTAGCGTAGCATGCATCTGCAAACACGACTGCCGTCACGACATTATTATGACTGATGAAGTTGAACTCTTGAACATGATTTTTCAACACATGTTTCTGTCTGGCAAAACCGATGTCGATAGAAGCGCAGGTGCGTTTTCACGAAGGCTCTGGTGCGTTGCCATCTTTAAGTGCAGCCTTACTTTTATGAAATGCTTTGCAGCGCAACCTTTCTAGTCATACCAGCGAGGTCACTAAGGCGAAACTTAATGATGTGACGTTGAACGCTGTACAACCAAGTGAAGTTATCATTTCAAAGGCGGAGTAGGTCTCTTTCTGAAAGTCCTACACAGACCATTGACAGCTCCCCTTGTTGCAAAACTGGCCCCTCCAGTGGCCCCCCCAAATGAAAATGTCTGACTCCGCCCCTGCCCCCACCCCTGCTCTGAATGCTTCTCAATAATAAGTTACCCAACGTGCGTCGACAAAGCATAAGGTATTTGCTTCATTCACTGTGTCATTTTCGCTGCACGACTGCGCGACCGGAAGACATCATGCTCGTTGTTTTCTGATCGTTTTTATGTTATGTTTTTGTTCCCCTGATTCATTGGCGCAACAGCATCAAGAATTCACATCTGTTCATGAGGTGATGCAGCGCCCTGGCCGCGTCACAGCGTGATGCTACATTTAACACGAAAACAATGCCCGAACCGGATGCCTGTTCGCTTTACCTTATTCCACCACAGCGCTGGCACCACAAGGAAGCAGCCCGGCCTGCTTGCTGGTTACATGAACACGCATCCTTCCAGCCATGGCCATACCCACATATTGGCGTCGGAAGGGGGATGGGGGATCTTGGACCCCCCTGGATTTTGAAATTTTCAGGAAAAACGGTTGTTTTCTTGGTTTCGAGTGGGAAAAACTAAATTTAAATGTTTTTGCCCACCCCGTTAAAAAGGTGTTGAAAAATCCCCTAGTGTCCTCCCTCGGAAAAAAATCCTTCCGACGCCCATGTACCCACAGAGGCGTTCTCTGAACTTTCTTGGAAGATAAAATTGTGCAGAAAGAAGTTTCACGTCAAACTCTTGTAAGCGCTGACCTGTTGGAGTCGATAACATTTGTTCTTCACTGAACCTTACATTTGCTTCTGAAATTTGGGCAGATTGGACAAGTAATGCGATTCTCGAGCCTTCGGACTCATCTATCAAGTAGCTTGGCTGCTGTTGATGGCGCGCAGTTGTCTGTTCTACTTCACTTATTGATACAAGCCATCACAAAATCAACAGCTGCACCATTGCTTTTGATGCTTTCTGTTACCGTTTTAGGATTGTCAAATTAAGCCTTGACATAAAGCTGTGCGGAGCTATTGGTAATGTTGGATTTTTCAGATGTACAGGCTTTGATTTCGAATGCTGCTGTTGCACTAAACATTTTCCAACCGTCTTCCTCAGGCCCGATCTTGAAGTCATCAGATATTCCCTCACTATGATCATACATTGCGACTGTGTGAGCAAATGTTGTTCAGTGATGTCCCAACACCAGAATGATTTAGCATTGTCCTCTGCAGCACTTTTACAGTACGCAGCAGTCAGAACAACATATACGGTATCTTGCTCAGTGAGGTGCTCCGACCGTCTTGCTAGAATGTGTGTCTCACAAGGATAGAAAGAAAACTTTTAGGCTTGTCAAGATTTTAGGCTCGTCGGTTTGGTCAAGATTTTTAAGCTTGTCAAAAAAACTTTTAGGCTTGTCAATTTCGGAATAGCAAGATTCTAGGCCTGTCAGTTTGGTATATTTGGAAGCATGTCGCTGATATAAAAGGCAAGTAAGTTTTTGTGATCACCTCAAATGCATGCATTCAGTACGTTGCGAATATCATCACCTGGTTTCTTACATACGCCTTGTTTACAACAAACAAACTTTAGCCTTGCGGCAAGCTTCTGAGGTATCTGCCTGCTTTCTGCTTTCATTCTTCTGTGACGATGAAAACCTGCAAGCGTATCTATTTAGCATAGTTAAAGGCCACAAGGATGGCGGCAAATAAATCAGTCACTGTTTGTCACTAAACAAAGGCCACAAAGATGGCGGCAAGTAAATCAGTAACAGTTAGTGACTGATATACTTGCCGCCATCTTTGTGGCCTTAAACTAACGCCTTGTTTAGTTGATTCTTTGTCTTGCAGGCATGTTACGAACGCGACACCGTAAGGTATTATTCGCGCTATTCTGTGTTTTGTTTGTGCTGAGTGTAGTGCAGTGGTACCTACATTTCGAAACCATCAAGCGTTGGCAAAGTTTGAGCCATTGGTTTTTGCAAGATTCAAGTGAAGACGAGACAGACATTTTCTCCGAAAAGGAGGTATTGCGTCAGTTAGGAGTAAACTGCTCTCTTCCCGACAGTTTACGACACAAATACGTGACTATGACGTTGCCGTTGGGCCTTCAAAGAATAAATGTAAGTGTTGGGGAATACAAAAAGCGAAGAACTGAATATCTGCTCAAGCTGTTTGAGGAGCCGTTTGTTCGTGATCCAAACTTAGCCAAGTTGGAAAATTATCCGGTGAGTAGATGTCCACGGCGCTAGTTGCTTTGGTGTGCAAAACAGTTGCGTCTACCGTTTTTTTTTATAAGCAAGCTTACATCTTCAGACCTGGGATATTCTAACGTTTGGACTGTTTTTCTTAGCACTGCATTTTCAGTTCATATTGGCTACGTTCTGTTCCGAAGTTGTGTTGTTTCTGCGACGTCAAACTCCATCCACAGGGCGCTTTACGAGACGCGGCTTTTGTGTTTGTTATGCGTTTAAAAAAAAAAATTCTGGGCACAAACGAGTTGGGGGCGCACCAAAAAAATTTGGGGCAGCACTGTCCCCGAATGCGGCAAGTTACATACCGTTGGACAACTGACCGCAACACTACTTTGCTTCTTTTCATATTGTTTTCATGCAACTATCATGGCTTCATTTTGTACAATTCAGCAAAATCCACCATAATTTTGTACAATTCAGGAAAAACATTCGCGATTAAAGGCCATTTTGTCGTCCATTGTTTTGTCACAGCAGTGTTGTGAAGTATACTTCATTTCTCTTACAGTAGCGAAGCCGTTATGAGACTTGACTGCCAAATATTACTGAAATCGCCCCCCCCCCTAAAATTACTGGCTGGATCTGCCCCTGGCACCATGTGATTTTAACGGTGCCTCTGTCACGTCATAATCAAAGATCGCCCTGCTGGCCACAACTTTACATATATTTGATATTTTTTATGAAACAAAATGTACAGCTATTTTTCATAGTAATAAGCCAGAAAGATGGCAGCAAGCAAATCAATCGCAGTTTATTTCACAGGGAAACTAGTTTCGCGTTTTCCTACGCATCTTCAGTCCTGCAACCGTAAGACAGACCTTACAGGCGAAATGTTGGCACTTGAGAACAAGTACAGCAAGAAACACACACGAACTGTGGCTAGTTACATTGAGCACTAAATCTGAGAAGTTAAAAAGACGGCCTTTCAGAGAGCCTCACAAACCAGTCATTGCTAAGAAAACCTACATTTGGCAATGGCTTAACGCAGTGGTTCTTAACCTAGGGTAAATTTACCCCTGGGGGTAAATTTCATCTTCCAAGGGGGTAAGTTTGCTGAAACGTAAATTGCAGCCAATGTAAATTTTTATAACTCATACTGAACTGTAAGAGTTTGGTGAATTTCGTATTTTCAATAAATGAACACCATTCAGTGTATTGGGGGTAAATATGGTAATCTTGTTTGATAAAAGGGTAAGATATGTAAAAAAGGTTGAGAACCACTGGCTTTACAAAAGCACGTTCGCTCTGGAGATAACACCACGTGCGCGATGACGGGTGCTAGAGTGAAACCATGCGGTTAAATAGAGCGTAACGGTCCACGGAGGATCGAGAAAGGCCTAGCTCAGTGGTTCCCAACCGGGGTGCCGCGGCGCCCGGGGTGCCATTTACAATACCCAGGGGTGCCGCGGGCTAACACGTTTTTTTACCATATCATTAAAAATACATTTTCAAACTGTCATCAAACCTCAAAGCAAATTGCTGTGGGTGCCGTAAATTATTATTCTTTTCTGTAGGGTGCCGCAAGCCTAAAAAGGTTGGGAAACACTGGCCTAGCGTTTCAACGTATTCCGAAAACTAGAACGCTCGTCAAAGTGGTTAATTTCGATGAAATAAACAATTAACTTTACAATATGTTTACGTTAATGATCTATTTTAGATATAAATAAACAATACATTGGGATAGTGCACAATGAAGCCAATTTTCAGTTCTTCCTTTTACAGTGGATGAACCTTTCGCAGTACGAATTAGCGTTTCCTAACCCGCAATGGGTTCCTCTATACGTGCGGGCTGGTTTGACTCTTTTTCACATGCGTCAGGCCTCCCTTTTCTTGTCACATAGTTCTTTCAGTAAATGTCAATATTTGTGGAAAGCACTAGTAGCAGTGGTCATCTCCACTGATCGAGTATCTGATATGTCATGCCAATTTGTTTCGACCTTAAGTGGGGTCGCGACCCAGAGTTTGAGAAGCCCTGGTCCATGCGACTATTTAGTTTGAATCTGTTAGCGTTCTTGTGCTCATTGTCATTTAAGCATGAAACAGTTCGGGCCCATCCAACATCACTGTTTCTCATATTTTACTTCGTAGTGTTTTGCCATCAGCTTCCGATTTTTTTACTGAATTTTCTTGTCAACATTACATCATCTTATATACTAGAATGTTGTTTTGGCTGAAGTTCTTGGGCGACATTTGGTCAAGGTATAGTAAGTTGGATAAAGGTGTTCTCGGTCAACTGTTGAGAATAATTGTAGCGTGTCGCCTTCGCAGTTATACTATTTTGCCTGGTCAGGTGCACCAGCTATTTAGTTGTGTTTTAGTGCTTTAGTTCAATATAATCCTGGAGTGTGTGCTGTCCATTATAGTTTTGATTGGTATGGATCAGTATTAAAACTTTTGGTGCTTTACTTTAAAAAAAATCGGAACATTTCTTGTTTGATATGGGTATGGTTTAATATGAATCAGTAGTGAAAGTTTGGTAGGTCAAGTTTTGTCATGGGTGTTCACTCATGAACAGTAACTATTTCACTATTTAAGGATGTTTTATGACTTAAGTTCTCTTCATGCATGTTATGTAATGGGTATCTGCAAATTATGAACAGTGACAAGGCCCAATGAAAAAATCCCGAGTTGACAACCTTGTTTAGTGAAGTGGGTGGTAGCGCAAATACACAAAGCAAGCAAGCTCGCGTTCTACAATGTAAAGTGCAATCGGAGACTCGGGCTAATCCCAACGCCGGAGTCACCACTGCTGAGTTCCCTGCGTCGTTCAGTTGCAGAAGTTCATTTTCCCAACTCCGTATTGCACTAAGCGGAAATTTTTTCAATTTGTTGATAACTAACGCTATATCCCGTACGCAACAAAATGTAACCTTGTTCGTGCAATAAGAGGTTTTCAGCCAATCACAGCGCGGATAACGTTCCGGATCATTGATGAAGTCCGTCTAACAACGAGTTATTTGTATGGAGCTGGCTTGCTGCAAGGTAGCTTGGCCTTTTGAGAAATACCTTTAGCGTAGTCACGGTTGAAATCAACTAATAAGACTAGCTTAGCAACGGTTGAAATCAACTTAAAAAAGAACCTAGTTGCGCCTGCAACCAACGTATACGTATAAGATGAACACTGGTTTACCCAAAGATAGCAGCCACTTGACACTAGTGGCCATGGCCTAAAATAACTATGAACTGGGCGGCAAAACTGCCGCTGTTGCCATGAAAATAACAAACTGCCGCCCAGTTGTAAAAATTTGCCGCCCAGTATCACCGAATTTTATCTATAGCAGCAACACCTGTGTGTCTGTTTTGCCTCCCCCTGCGGACACCCATGGTTGGATGTGTTTTTTGTTTTTAAAGACTCATTTTCCGCTTACATGTGAGTTGGTATTCTTCTACTACGTCCATTCTCAGCTTTTGTTCCATTTGATTTTGCATCACTCACGCTATTAACGGGAGTCAATTTAAACTTATCTTTATTAATGGTTTACAGTTTATCCAGAACTTTTTTTAACTTTAAACACTCAACGTCAACGGATTGGAAGACTCCATAATTTTTTTTTGTATCATTAAAAGTATTTTAGCACCTGTAAGTTGTTCTATATCCTTTTCTTATTCAAACACCGTTTATCTTAGCACTGACTACAGTAGGGTTAAAAATAAATTTAATTTTAGAACTGTTCTATCAAACAAATTGTAGCATGTAAAAAAATTCAACTGCATATGTTGCTCGAATTGGTTTCCTTCAGGTTATTAGTTGTTGCTATATTTGCATTTTACCCAGAATTGAGACGAATGGAACATTTTTTGACAGGAAAAGGACTCTGTACAGCAAGCCGTCTCCAAAATACATGACGCGGGTGAAGCAGTTAGTGTTAAGGAGATCACCAACTACTTGTTACAAGAGAAGCTGCGGCGTTTGAAACTGGGAGACGACGACTTGTTGGAGGTTTGCCAGAAAAAAGTGGAGAACAGTGTATTATTGATTTATTTATGTTTTTGCCGCAGACTCATGGTCCATGTCGCAAAGGAAATCGAATAACACAAGAGCACAAAAGTGGCTAGTCATAGCGCATTATTACAGAGTAGGTGTTAGTTGACAAGCACACTCAACACTGAGAGAGGAGCAAAACACTTAAACGGCTCCCCAACTATAACTTCATTCACTCATCATCACACAGGGATCCGGCAGTGGGAGAGCAATGAAGGCATTCTAGCATCAGATTGAGGTGAACAGCTAAAAGCGAAAATAAATTAAATAAATCGCATTGTGGTTTTCAGCGGACGCACAAAAGCATGTAAATTGTTTTGATCAAGGTTTCAAATGTTTAGCAAGACATTTAGCATGAGGCTGACAGCCAATTGTTTTCACACTGAATTTAAAGCAAGATTTGACGGTTGTTGTTTTACTGTTTACATACATTCACTTTTTGCATGTTTGGCTTGCACACATTGTCTACCTACATGTTGGAGGTGATAGAGGAATCACCAGAAATTATGAGGCGCCACAAAACACCCGGAAGGTTTTCACTGCCACGCACAGGCAATACTGATGAAGCATCGCTCCAACAACTACTGCAGTTGGTCGCCATCATAGACGAGTGTTAAATAATGGAGGAAAAATGAAAATTTGTAAAAAGCATCAGACACTTGAAGCGATCGTATAAAAATATTAGATGAAGATGCGCAGCGTTGTAAACACCACACAAGATTGTTTCCAAACAAAGCATCAAAGGCCCTGACAAAAAGGTTAAGTTGGTGTGGGCGAACACGTATATTATCTGCTGAACTGTTGTGGAAGGCCTTGCGTTGATGTAATCCTTATGATAACTGGTTTTGAAAGATGGAAATCAGCGAAGGCATTTTAATGAAATCGACAGCTTGGTTTTCATGGTTTCTATCCCCAGTTTCACGCAAACAGGAAATCGCCCCCCCCCCGGCGTGCTGGGTCATCTCAAGCTCGACATTCAACACCTGGTAGCTCGTTAAGTTTGCCTAATGCGTCAAAACGCTCTTGTGAGTTCCATCTCCTGCACCGTAATGCAGATGTCGGATGTGCACTTTTAACCTTGTGGAAAGCAACACTGTTCAGTGTCGTCGTGCCAACCAACACATCCTGCCACTCCATACTCCATGAAACCAACATAGTCAAAGATCACTAGACTACGTAACACTACGCATCGTCAGTCCCATAGGCGTACGGGGCGGGGGGGCTGCAACCCCCCCGGCTTGAAAAATATCAGGGCAAACTCTGTTTTCAGGGCAAGCGTAAGTTATTCAAAAATCCTGAATGATAAAAAATATCGATTCAATACAGTGAAAAATTTCATGGCAATCTCTGTTTTTCAGGGCAAGCGCAAAGTTGCCCAAAAATCCTGAACGGTGAAAAAATTTTCAATACAGTGTATTCAATACAGTGTTTCAATACAGTGTAATTGTTGTTTTCAATACAGTGTTTCAATACAGTGTAATTGTTGTTTTCATGGCAACTTTTTTCCGTTCCGCCAGTAAAATGTTATTAAAATAGACATCTTACATCTTATTAATATAGAAATGTACAGTATTAAAGTATTGAAAATATATAGAAATTCCAAGTGCAGCCATTTGTTTGTTCAAATTTTGTTCTTTACCGCTGATGAAAGTTTTTCAGATGTTTTTGCATTGTGTTCCATAAAAAAATTTTGTAAAAATGAAGATAAGCATAAGTGGCGGAACCGGGGGCCGCATGGGATTAGACCCTCCACTATTTTTTCTGGGGGCCTGACCCCCCCACTTTTCCTTTAGAATTTTGCCTAAGTAGGTTTGAGTAACACAATTAGGACTGGGTCCATTGTTAAAATACATCGTTTAAACTTCACCAGAAATTTGGCAACATCATCATTTGTAATGCATTTTGTCATTTGGCAGTGAAACTGGCAGGATTTCGTAAATGTTTGGCAGAATACCACGCAGAATCTGATCAACCTTCTCGGGTTTGCTTACCGCTTTGGTGTTGTCGAACAGCGTTTCCAGATAGTATAATACTAAACCATTTTTTACAAAGATGGTGTAATTTTGCATGCATGTTTGTAGGAAAAATGTCGTGCCACTCCATCGAAAAATTCTTTTAATTTGGTGTAATGTCAAGCGTTTTAGCACCATTCTAAATAGGAAAATTTTGCTGAATCTTGTACGCACAATGAAACATTTGACAGATCAACTTCAACTGGTTTTTGTTTTTGCATTAGCAACACCGAATAGCTACAATTTATTTTTGCATTGCAACTTTACAACTTGCTACACGGTTTTATAGTCTGCGTTTTCGATTACGATTTACAGTATATTGAAGAACGCGAGCTTGCTTGCTTTGTGTATCTGTGCCACCACCCACGGTCCCAATTCACTACGTTGTCTACTCGGGCTATTTTCATTCGGCATTATCACTGTTCATATATTTTCGTTCCATGTGCTGGCCTTTCGTGTCCACGTTGCAGGTGACAGGTGACCTGAACAAAGCAATATCGTTCGTAGTAAGCGTTCTCTCTACTTCGTTCGCTCGTGCCTTACTCGGGATTATCCATTAGAGTCCGAGCTGCTCTATGCAATAAAGTTATTTTCAAAAATAAAATTAATATGAGACTAAATTTTTTTTGAAGCAACAGATTTGTATAGAACAATGGTGAGCAAACTGCGACTGGCGAGCCGCATCCGGTTCGCCAACATGTTTAATGCGGCTCTTCTAGCTGAAAGCAATATCTCAAAATGATAGCGTGTTGTCGCTTCATATTTAAGGTTTGTGTCATTTATCAATGTGTTTACACGAATTCGTAAGGTTAGTTGCCAGGGAGTCTAGGCGATTTGATGTAGTTTTTTATGTACAACATTTTCTGTAAAACTTCCATTCTTTACCGAACTGTATTTGTATTGACACTACAAACTGATTTTGCGGCTCGCTGATGTTTTTGGTTTTCTGCAAAAAACTCGTTTGCCCACCCCTGATATAGAACACTGAATATGAAGTCCGATCCAGTGGACAGTTCCCATTTCAAGACTAATTTCAAACGAACGATTAATTGTCCAGTAACCCGGGCTAATATGAACGAGCGTAGTAAGCAGAGGAATAGCCGGCGTTATCATTGCTTTTTGACGAACGTTACTCAACAGTGGAGAAGTAATCATGAAAACGTCTCATTTACTGTTACGTAACTAACGTCACAGAGCAACGATATTGCCAGCCAGAATGAAAGTGAATGGAAATTTCAGTGACGCAAGCGTCGAACGGTTGCAATCAATCGCATAAATCGCGTGATGAGCCCGAGTGACGCCGTTGACCTGGAGTCGCCCTTTAACAGCCTATTTGAATTTCAGGTGATTCACAGACACGTTTTCATAGTGGTGTAATTTTGTCTTAAATAGTGTAATTTTGACCTTCATATGGTGTAGGAGCTGAAGGTGAATCTGGCAACAAAGCCCCTCTCACCCCTATCCGATGATGTAGTATGAGGATCTTCCTTAGCTTTGTGCATGTCGTATTTGTACTTACTTGTGAATGAATTTTGTGCAATATTTAAAAACAACTGGTTGCATTTATGTGCTCAAGTCAGCGTAGCGCAGGTAGATAGGGTGTGCTGTAGATAGAGGGCGTTGAGGGGGCTTAAAAACATTGCATAAAATTGCTAAAACATACTGAAATAAAGTTAATGGCGTCATATTTCAATGCTTGTGACGTCACAGTTGCAAATTCAAACCACAAAATTTTTCTACATTTTTTTACCTGGGCTTGTGCTCCCCCCCCCACTTTGTAAAAGGTTCCGCCACCCATGAAGATAAGTGATGGTATTCAAGTTTTTTCATATGGTACTGAAAATATGTGGGAATCCTGATTACTGTTTTGGAGTACTTTACTTCTGTCAGCAAGCAAAAGCTTTGAAACAACCAGCGTCCAATCAACACAACGCTCGGAGGCAGATCATGAGCATTTAAAAGCTATCCGCTTCGTTAGATTCAGCAACTCCATCCAGCATCGAGTGCGCCGACTGTTCTAATTTCCCTGACGTTCCTGCTTTGTGGCAGCACCAACCATGTTTTGCCCAAATTACTTCAATGTATAACTTTGTGGCAAACTTAACGGTGGTTTGTCGCTATGCTTTGCACTGGAAACTCCTCGCAATACGTTGACGTAGTATTCTTATATTTTACCAAAGCCGCCGGTCTGGTTTGCGAATGTTCAATGGCGCTCGTTGTTTTCCTTGTTCAAACCAATGTGAAAAAAGTGTTCTTGCCTAGACATAGATTCTTGATAAACATGCCGAGCTTCTTTTGCAGGAACATTTGTCACGTTCTTAGAAAGATTTTTCTTGCTTCCAGATTCCTGAGGTGGTGAACGAGTTGACGAAAGATGACGCAGAAGTCCCAAACATTGTGCATTTTATTTACTTTGGCTGCCTTCACGTGCGTGTGGACGTGTACATAGCGTGAGTTCAGCGGTTTAATAGACCCTGGCAACGGACCAATGCTTGATAACAAATCGGCGAACAGAGATGACGCAGTTCTCAAACGTTTCTGGGCGGTGCGCAGATCATGTGCTCACGAGCAGGGCCGTCGCCAGCAGGGGGCCAGTGGTGCCCAGCCCCCCCCATTTGACATCGGTGCCCCCACATTTCACATTTGGTCCCCCGGTTGCTGCATACATCCAATACTGCATTTTAAAAATGTGGCCCCCCCTTCTGGTTTTTGTCCCCTCCTGGTTTTGGGCCCCCCCTGCTGCTGAATCCTGGCGACAGGCCTGCTCACGAGTCCGGTGCCGCAGCCAGCCCAAAATTTTGGGAGGGGTCAAATAGTTTGAATTTAGGCGAGCGACAGTATTTGGTTTGGGACACCGCCTCTCGAAGCACAAAACGACAAGAAATGCTAGAAATCTGGGAGAAGCTCCCACTGGCTACTCCTATGCACGAGTCTTCAATATCTTAATTCGTGGAGATGGTTTCATAATCTTTTCTACTATAACAGTTTGATTACTGCATTTTTCTGACCATTAGCGCACCCGATTATATGGCGCAGCATCAAAAATTGAATGCTAGCTGTTCTTTTTTCATACATAAGGCACGCCGGATTACAAGGCGCATTAATGCAATAAAACTAAGATAGCATTGGAGTGAGTTTAATCGGACAGATTAAACTCCGTTGGATCACCGCACACACCAGGGAGTTTAACCTGTCACACATGCCTAATCCGCTAGACACAAATAGAATTAAAGTGGTGCGCAAGTTTGGTTCGATGTGCGCCATTGTAGTCAGAAACATCGTGGAGTAATATCTGTGGTATGTGCTGGGGCAGTGTTTCCCAAACTGGGGGTAAATTACCCCCCGTGGGTAATATGCGATTTTTCAGTGGGTAACGCGGAACCAAAATCACAATGCTGGTCTGTATTATGAGTGATCACTGCAATAGAAATTTTCGACCTGAAATGCGAAAACAATTTTTGAGGGTAATAATCACTACCTTGATTTGGGTAACGGTTCATTATCACTACCTTGATTTGGGTAACGGTTCATAATCACTACCTTGATTTGGGTAACGGTTCGAACAAGTTTGGGAACCACTGTGCTAGGACAGCTAGGTATACGCAGCTCATTGTAATTGTTGTTGGTTTATTACGTAACACGATGGTCTGTTTACAATAAAATCGTATGTAACAATTAAATAAATAGCACCGTTTACCACATAAAGTTTGTTCTAGATCAGTGCTTGTCAACCGGGCGTATCGTACACCCCAGGGTGTATCAGAATTTTCCAAGGGTGTACCACTGTGATGGTGTGTACAGGGGTGTACCAGATGTGTGCTCTTTACAAACAGGCTCATTGTCCCACACATGTCCTTTGCTCCAGCGCAGTATGTTAACTTTTCACATATTTTAAAACCGTATCTACCAGGGGTTGTGCATTGTCTGTCTTTTCCCTCCTGTTTATTTCTAATGTTGGTCAGATGACCATCACGTATTCTTCTTTTTTCTTTAAATGTAACATTCGGGAGTATGCAGGTAAGAAATGTTTGGGAACCATCGCTCTAGCTTGAATTTTTTGAAAGCTAATATACCAGCCATGCTTTCTCTGCAAAGATTATTGTTTTGTAGTAAGACACGTAACAATATTTTCCACAGTATTTTTCAAGCAGTTAGCTGGAGCTAAGCAAGAACTTATACAGAGAGGAAGTGAGCAATCTCTATGTTAATTTTAACTTTGCACTTTTTCAGTTCAGATTTTAGGTTGTTATAATCTTATACTTTTGAAAGGTATTGCAGTAAGTTGTTGATCCTCAAAGAAAATTGACGTGCGCAATTTTTTAAAGAAAAACTTAGTAGCGAAATAAATTTGCAAAAAAGAGTATAGTAACTACCAAAGGAAATACTTCAGGGAATCAAGTAAGAGCAAGGATGTCAGCAAGTCACATTTTGAGTGCAACGTAGCCCACTCCGGGAGAATCGTCGAGATTTAGCAGCATACAATTGTAAAGAAGTTATTCAAAAGAAAAAGGCTTGTATTGTTAAGAAGGACAAATGGAGGAGTGATGCCTGCATCGTGTATGGGTTTTGTCGCACAAAAGAAGAAATGCCGAACCCGAATCCTTCAGGGCATTGCCTATTTTATACAACCGATTTGGGAAAAGTAATTCGGCCCCAGGACATATCAAAAACATATGAGGTCACAGCATTCTACTCATCAAAATAAGTCAAAGGCATTCTTTCAAGCACCTCCAAAAAGTCATTGTCGATGGAGGAAAGAAAGCAGTTTCCAATGGAAGAAAAAATGCCGTTTTCAAAGTAAGAAAAATTCCACTATTAAGCAATACAACTAAACGTAGATGTCTTCATATTTCAGAAGATTTGTTGAAACAACTTCTCGTCAAGCTGCAGAAACCTCAATTGTTTGATATTTATCTCGATGAAACAACAGATATTTCAGAAGAGGTTCACTTAATTTTGTGTTGTAGGTTTGCCAATCAGGAATTAAAAACCATTGGCGTGTTGTGCTGTCTTAACATTGGAGCTTGCTCAACTGCTCAAGCCATCTTCGCCAGATTGAATCAGTTCATTGAAAAACGTGGTTTTGATCGGATGAGGCACAAGGCAGTTGCTACCAACGGAGCAGCAGACATGCAACGCACTCCTAATGGAGTTGTCCGAAAAATCAAAAACATTTCCCTTAACTGTGTTTCAACTAGTTTTTTGGAATTATTCGGTCACAGACCGAAGTTGTTTTGAAATGACCGAAAAAACTTAAGTCAATTTGGTCATAATGCCAATTTCAGTCAAACAAAAATGTCCCAAAACGAAAAAATGACCGAAAATTTTAATTTATTTTGGAAAAATGACCGAAATGTCTCAGCGAAAATAAACCCAGGTAACAACTCACTCCTTAACTGAGAATGTGTGGTTAGAGATTAATTTAAGAATATAACCAGAGGTCAGGTTTGGAGATTGTTCTTGATGATGTCAAAATATTGAGAAATTTATCCTCTCACATTCAAAGAAGCATCGAACGTTTTCAGAAGTGTGCAAAGACATGATAGCAGACATAATGAGGTTATACTTCATGCTGAGGCTCGCTGATTATCCAGAGGAAGTGTTAGAGCGTGTGTTTCACTTGTGCCAAGAGTTGCGGGTTTTCCTTGCTCAACAAGGACACCCATATCCACTAGTTTTCAAGGCAATGTTTGGCTTTACTTCAATCTGAATTCTTTGTCATGGATCGTGCACCACCCATTTACATATGAAGAATATGAAGACTTGGGCTTTTCGTAGATGCAACAACTCAGAAAACGGCAGGACATGACAAACGTTACACTAAAATTAATGAAAGTCAATCTTCCTGCTCAGGAAGTTTGCACAACGCCCAGTGTGAATAAAAAAAGAAATCATCTCATTTACTATGATTGCTCCCGTTGAACTTCATCCGCCAGTTGTGAAAAATGTGGTTTTAGCCTTGTTTCAAGGGCGTATTTCATAAGAGGATCAACATCCTTGATTGAGTTCGTTTTTCCTTTATTTTATTTCGACAAGAGCAGAAAATCCTCGCTCGCAAAGGAAGGTTGTTGGCATGCAATCGAAAATGTAAATAGTTTATTGGGTGAGATTTCGGTATTCAGGAATGCTGAGAAGTGATACGCAAAAACCTGCTAAGAAAGGGACATTTACAGCGTAAAAATCGCTTACATTTTACACTTTTACAGCATTAGGTTTTAGTGCATGGCAGGGTTGTACAGGTTTTCTGTCAAATTTAAAAGTGTGTACCAACACAAGAAAGGTTGACAACCACTGTTCTAGATGAGAAAGCACAACCAGATTCATACATTAGGCGCACCGCATTATAAGGCGCACTTTCGATTTTTGAGAAAATTAAAGGATTTTAAGTGCGCCTTATGGTTCGAAAAATACGGTATATAAGAGATTGATTAATTATACAACAGATTGATTGCCGCGTTACGATATCAGAAACCGGCGCTGATTCTTTTCCACACCAACTGTCAGCCGACCGGTCCGTACTGGGACGCGTTTAAAGTCATTGCCAAAGGGAAGCTGCGTATTGTCAAACGGTCTCCTCCCGACAGTGTTTGGGGAAAACGAATTAAAGTAAGTGCGAACGAAATGTGACACATGCTTGCGTTTACGACATGCTTCTTTCTTTAAAGGCGTATCTTTAAATGATTTGCTCTTGACAAGGCAGATATTGGTTCATTGCGGCTGATGTAGCGAACATGATTGTTAAAATTTGGATTAATTTACTTGCACACCAATCGACTGCTCTTTTTGTGGACTTTAAATTCTTGAATATATTCGTAGATGTGTAAACTGCTGTAGATATTGGGAAACGCCAAACAGGCATTGTGAAGAACTAAAAGGTAACAACGAAGACCTTTCTATGTACCAGCTGCGAAGCAAATGCAATGAAGGGTGTTTGAAAAGCTCAACTTGAATAGGGGCAAACAACGCTTCTACAGGAAAACACTATCACTATCTCTGTATTTTATAAACTCCACAAAGTACCGACAATTTAAGTGAAATAAACTTTTTCTGTAATCGCTGTCGATAGATCTGATGAAAATACATTTATTGTTGATTGAAACTTACAAAGCTATTTTAACTGATTAGAAACATTAGAAAATAATAATCGTTATAGGCCACAAAGATGGCGGTAAGTAAATCAGTCACAGTTTATTGACGGGGAAACTAGTTTCGCCTTTTCCAACGCATCATCAGTCCTGTAACCGCAAGACAGACCTTACAGGCGAAATGTTGGCACGTGAAAACAAGTACAGAAAGAAAAACACACGAACTAGATACAACGACAGTACTAAAATTTTTTCGAAGCTAAAAGGCTGACCTTCCCAGAGCCTCATCAACCAGTCACTGCTAATAACATCGGCGTTTGGTAGCGGTCTAAGGAAGACACTTTTCCTCTGGAGATAACACACGTGCGCGATGACGTATGCCAGAGAAAGAAACCACGCGATTAAACAGAGCGTAACAGTTCACGAAAAATCAAGAAAGGCCGAGCCTTTCAACGTAAACCAGAAGTTTGTCCAAGTGGTTAATTTCGATCAAATAGATCAATTAGCTTAACTGACAAAAAATATTTTGTACAAACAAACAATACATTGGAATCGTGCAATGAAGTCAATTTCTAGTTATTCCTTGTTCCAAACACAACTTTTTTGTTGGTAGGACAGTTCGTCCTTTTTCTGTCTCATAGTTCTGTCAGTAAATGTCAACATTTGCGGAAAACATTAGTGGCAGGGATTCTCTCAACGGATCGACGACAACAAACAAACTTTAGTCTAGCCAAAAAAGCGAATCGAACTCCCAAAGTAATATTTCTTTGAATGTCTGTTTGGTGGATGTACTTCATTACATGTATGGTGGTCTTATTTGTTTGACATTAGATGTATGGTGGAGGCTCCTTTGGGGCATTAGTTCAATCTGTGGTTGACCCCTAATTCGGTTTTTTTAATAGTAGGTCACCTCACGCAAAAAGTCAAACAACTCATAACATTTTCTACACATTCATTGATACATTGAATCGGAGCGCAATTGTAAACACTCATGATTGCTGGCATGCGGATGAGTATTAGTTTCGTCACCGTACATTAAAAGCGTCTGAATATTTCAGGTTGCAAATTTCTGCAAAATATATTTCATCACTGTTCGCATGTTCTGGTCTTGGTGGACATTTAACAGCTGTCGGACTGCGGAGATTAAGGTTGTTATTCACATGCTGAAAGACAGCACTAATTTGCTAAAGTAAAGAAACATGGCGCGTAGCATCAAGCCTTGCGCTAAGACAATGTTCTGAAACACGCATGTGTCCCGCGAGAGGGTTTTGTGCGGGCCGCGATGCTTATTGGGAATTTTCAAATACAGCAATCAGTTTTTTTCACCGCTGTTTAAATATGCTCGGCTAGCGAGTGAACAAGTTCCGTTTAAACGAACGCAGAGAGACGGCTAGAAATGATGTGTCTATAACTCACGATACCTTTCGCAGGTAATAAGATGTAAAAGCTGTTTCTAGTAAGGTTCAGGTACCGCCATTGTTGCGTCAGCGTCTCAATGCAGCCTCTACTTGATGCCTACATGGTAGGCGAATTATATACTCTGTAAGATCTTAAAGTGTCTGATTCTTTGCTGAAAAAGGCTTTCTTTCCATAGACAGTGGCCTCGGGTTACTTTATGAGTTCTCATTTGGCCATCGAAGCAATTTGAGCTTGAGACCCTTGCGCTAAAGTGGTATCTGTGGCGATTCAAAGATCTAAAAAGACGAGTGGTCTCAGAAATACGGCTGACAATCCCCTCCCGGTGCTACCGTATGACATGTCTTTCCCGTAATTTGTACCCATTGTGTCACATCCGCGTTTATCAAAAGCTTAAACAGATTCAAAGGCTCCAAGAAACTTCAGGTGTTCTAGGGAACTCAAGCGGCACTGGCAAACAAAGGTTGGTGCATAATCTGCCTGATCACGTTCGCGGATTTCCAACGTGTTTTGAATGATGCATTCACGCGCAATCGAGCGGGAACCGTCCGCTTCTCTTGCGCATGATTTAGTTGATTTCAACGCAGGTGATCGAACACGTGTCCGACGTTGCCCGGTTGCAAGTCTTGCTCGAAGTGGGAGGAATCTACGTCGACACGGACAGTGTGATCCTGCGCTCGCTCGACGAGTTGCGCGCGCACAGGATGGTGTTGGGTGAAGAGAGCGACATCGATTTGGGTGAGGTTCTTTGCCCGTCAGGGTCCGCAAAAGGAGGTAGAAAATTGAGGGTATTCCCCTGAGTGGGCCACAGAGTCGGGGCCAGCGCTTTGCTGCACATGCTGAACAGGTTTAGAAATCAATCATGCGACGACGCAACTATTGTGCGATACAAAGGTCGAACAATGCATTCCAATCTGTGCGTAATTCGATTTTCCTTGTTTGCGTATAAACGCTTGTTACCGATGTCAAGCGAAATTTTTGACTTGCGAAATTTCTGACTTCACACCATATATGCATGCACAGAGTAATATTCTACACACCAAATGCGCCGATAAAACTGATTATTAGGGCTTAGGAATTCGTGTTTAGGTAAATGTGTCGGGTTAGGGTGAGAAAAAGAAAAGTAATTGAGGTCAACGACCAAGTCCGAAAATTTCCAATGGTTAAAGTTATTCCCGTGCTGTAGCTTGTTGTGGGTTCCTGACATCTAGTCAAAATGTTTCAATTTACACAACACAAATCAGAAAATTAATTGCCAGACTTTATTCCTTTATTCTGAGAAGCAAAACAACTGAAAAACAATAACAGGTCAGAAATTTCGCAGAGGTCAGAAATTTCGCTTGACACCGGTTAAGCATAAAACAACGCGACGAAGCGAAATCAAATCAAAACACACGACGAAATTCGTACAATCGCCGGTAGAATTTACACACACAGCTGGTTGTTTTTCAGTCATAGACCGAAATGTTTTTGAAATGACCGGCAAAATTTAAGCCTTTTAAGAATGTCTGAAAATATGGGTCAATAAACACTGTTATGGCGAGTTTTAATGCAACTGTGAGACCAATGACCGAAATGTTTCAGAAAAAAAACAGCCACACAAAAGAACGTCACAAGCAAATTTACCGTCCGATTGCAGGCGATTATGGTGTAACTGTGCAATCTGTGGTGACATGAATTTTTGTTCCACCCTCCAACAAACAAGTGGTCTCAAAGTCTCAGATGAAACTGCGACAAAGAATGTGTTAAGCAGTTAGTTTACTCGTTCTTGTTACATCTTGTTGAGTACGATTCGAACTGTTGTCGTTCGGCAAACATGCTTACTAGACTCTTATCTCATACAACATTTCCAACCAGTGAGTGATGGTTGTTTTTTAGTTGGTTCACAGATGTAGATGCAAAAACAATCGCAATGCAAGTTCTGGTTTGAAACGTAATAAAAGCTTTGGTATTTCATATAAACTATGATGGCATCTGTGTTTTATTTGCACGTTCTTTTGCCCAGAACTGTAACCAGTCCTTATTTTGAGGCCTGAAATCACAAGTCTGCACCCGACCCGAGCCCGGCATTCATTTTTTCAAACCCGATTTAGACCCGCAAGCAAAATTTACCGAGTGAGTCAAGATATGCGCAACTGCGGGGTACTGGTGGCGTTGCAGTGGACATGATTAAGCAATATGGATGATTTAATCAACTCGACTGCTTCAACAGCAATTCGCGACAAAAGTGTCCGTCGTTGCGAAAAAGTTTTGGATGCAGACCTGAAATCGGCCCGAAACGTTTTGACAAACTTAAGCCCGAACCGGACCCGAAAAGCCCGATCCGATTTAGAACTCTGCTTTTGCAACAAGTCTCTGTTTGCTTGTACTGCATGCGCAAACAAGTAAGTCGCTGTATCGCAAAAGGTGGTTTCTGCCTTTGTGATGTCAACAGTGTTATATAAATTGCTGTCGTTCTACTTCGACAATAGGCGTGCTACTGAAGTATATTTTAGAATGAACTTCACACTACAACTTCACAAATACAGTACTGCTAAATAATGTGTGTCTGCTTCATAGTTGAAAATCAACCAAAGCAGTACAACCAGTGGCCTGAGAGCTGCTAATCATGGGGTACTGAGTAACGGCAGCAAAGCCATCTAGTAAAGCAGGTTTTTCTTGAAAAACAATATTTTCACTTTATTTTGCAGGTAATGGCGTTATACTCGCCAACAAAGATGCTTGGTTTCTTAAAAGATGGTTCTGGGAATACAAGTATTTCAAGGACGGGAAGTAAGTTGAAAATGATATCCATGGGAGAAGTACAAGACGATAACTTTGATCGTAATAATTTTTGGTCATCTGGGACCCTCAATCGGTATCGCTTTTCACCCCTGATAAAATGGCAGCAATACATTAACGCTGAATATAAAATAGTATCAACAGGTTTAAACTCCAGGTAAATTGGTACGTGTCAATTTCATACCACAGATCTACGTTCCAGAAAGATTGGTGCCAATGTCTGCGCAAGCCACCAAGGTTGCTATAAATATCGCCGGTAGTAGTATATTTGTCACCATCAAAGTCCTATCAATAGATTTACATTCCTGTAAAATCGATATCAATATGTGTAGTTTAATTTTATTTTATTTTTTGGTATCAACAAGTGTCCACTGCAGAAAAATCAGGATGAAAATATTTACACCTCAGTGAGATCGAATTCAGTTACATGGATATCAATCAATAGGTTCACAACACAGAAAAGCCGATACCGGTTTCAATCATATTAATTGGTGTGCACCTCACAAACATTGGCATCAATTTCACTCAGTATGTTTGCACCCGAGCGATATCAGCAACGCAGGGATACTTCGGAGTCCGGGAAAGCATGGAAAAAATTATTTGGTCCGTTAGCATGGAAAAAAGAAAAAGAAAATAATTTACCAGACTTGATCTTTTCACACATATTTTTCATAATATTTTATTCAAGATTAATACAACTTACATCGTGTTAAATATTATAGTGCCTGTATTTGACCTTGGTAGGTTATTCGGAAAAGTTAAGTCCAAAAAAAAGTCCGGAAAAAATCTAGCAAAGACCTTGTAAAAGTTTACAAATTTATATTCACAACTGTGTCTTTATACGCAAGCAAAAACATTATTGACCTTTCCCCAAAAGGATTTGGATCCCCATTTTATTTCAAATGTCCACCCCAAGCAATACACTGCCTGGCGCGGGTGGCAGAGGTATTAGTATTTAACGTTGCTCTTTCTACAAACGATGTTTTTGCGTTTGCGCTCCGAATTTTAGTCATGGCCTGCTTCGATGTTATTTGCAGATGGGGCCACAACTCCGTCATTGTACCCTGGTGCATTTGGAAGATTTTCCCCTCCACGATTCACGTTGTTACGCTGAAGATGTTGAGACCAAACTACATGGAATTAAACTATTTGTTTCGCGAAAGAATTGACTGGAAGGATCATTACACGATTCACCTTTATTCAAGGTATGTGACTGAACTGATGTCTTGTTGTGTGCGCTCGTATCGCTTGTGACTGTTTCACCATCATGCATTTCTCTTCAAAAGTGGATTTCCAGCGTTATCCATGTAAATGTTCATTCTGATCTGCTTTTTTTTCTCTGAGACATTTTGGTCACTGAGACATCGGTCATCTGTCTCACGGTTGTATTAAAACTCGCCATGGCAGTGTTCATTCGCCTGTAATATCAGACATTCTGACCGAATTAACGTAATATTTGTCGGTCATTTCAAAAATATTTCGGTCTGTGACCGAAAACAAACAGATTCTGATTGCCTTCAGTCTGAATGAGAAAAATGCGAAACTCAGGAGTGATAATATATTGTATGCGCTACATCCGGTGAAATTCCATACACCGCAGGTATATTAAGACAAGTGGCATGCCGGGATTTCGAACATATACAGCAACATCCTGGGTTAATTTTGTTTAAAAATTTCAGTTGCTGGCAAACCCTTTGCGAAACAATTTGTGTGTCTTTGCCCAACATAGGTTTGATGTTGACATGCTTCACACTCCAACGAGCCGGGCCCGTAGCCACGGGGGGCATTCGAGGCAGTTCCCTCCCGATTTTTTTGTGCCCAGAAAAATTTGTTATCAACGTTTTGACCCCCAACCACTAAAACCTGTCTATAGGCCTGTTACGACCCCCAAGTAGGAGGGCACCAACAAGACTGGCTATGATTTTAAAAAACCCTTGCCTCGCTGGTCACGCTCCGATTAATTACTACCTTTTCACTGTTATGTAGAGCGTCCCGGTTTCCTTACCTGCTGTGTATGCTTGCTTCACTGCAACTAATGTTGTTTCTGTTGAAACGCCTGGTTAGCATTCACTAGTCTATTCCTGGTCGCAATAAATTTTTCTGTTTTTGTTACAAGTCTCAATCAGTGGGATACTTGTGGGAAAAAATGAGGAGCGCTTTACGCGTTTTCTTCTTTGGTTTGAGAGTCCAGTAAAACGCGTTAGAAATGAAGGCAAGGCAGCATAAATTTTTTTCTTAACTCAAAATTTTCTTAATAATTTGCGGTTGTGTAAAACATACGAGTTGTCTTGATGGCTGCTTTAAGGGTTTGCTTGGAAGCTGAACCATCATCATCAGAATCGCTCCAACCAGTGGCGGGGAAGCTTCAGAAGCTGAAAACGACGTTGCATGCATGACTTCTTACTTTCTTCATGCACTCGTTGCTTATAATTTATAAAACATGTAAAATCCAGCCTTACACAAATTAGGTCGGAATGAAAAATTTTGGAAAGGCCGGAGTCGGATATTTTTACCTCCGCAACCCTCCTCACATCTGCCCAGTCATGTTTTTAACAATAAAATACAAATTTGAATCACGCGTGTGTACGGTTGACAATATTCGCTTGGACAGTATCTACGCCCTGTTCTGTTATTATTGCCTTAAACCGCGCTTCAAAGAGTGGAGTCCAACTTCGAAGATGGCAGCAACTTTGCAAACTGCCGCACAGGGCCAGGAAGGACTGGGAAGGAATTCGGGAGAGGCCCTTGCTGCATCTGGCCTTGCTGGGCACGACCTACGGAGACGTGGCTCGCCACGCCATTTGGGGGGACAAACGAGTTCGCGACGTCACCGACTGGATCGTGACGTGCAACGTGACGCAACGACTCCTCAGGTGAATGTGAGATGTATATTAATGTAAGAGATTAAAGCGCTTCTTTCCTGAAAACGATTACTTGTCACTTACGACTGTGGTTCTTAAATGGGGCTCCACGTACCCTTTGGGGTACAAAGGGGGTGTGCCCAAAAGTACCCCAAGAAGGGTACACGGACTTTTTTCATAGTGAAAGTTTAATATAACAGTACAACAATTGTAGATACAGTGCATTTAAAATTATTGTGGTCACGATTACAGAAAAGGGGTACTTGGTAGAAAAAGTATTGCGCAAAGGGCGTGGGTGTCGGGAGGATTTTTCAAGGGGGAACAATAGCGGATTTTTCCAGAGGGAGCCATAAAAAATTTTCCAGGTTGGGCTAAAAGTGGTGAAATTTCTTTTTTCCGTCTCGAAACTGAGAAAACAAGCTTGTTTTGCTAAACATGTAATAGGAAAATCAAAATCCAAGGGGCCTTGGTCCCTCCTCCCCGTTGCCACGCCCATGCCAATGTAGACATCACTTCAAAAAGGCTGAGTATCGCTGACTCATCTACACGGCGTTCGATGCTGACTCATCCTTTATTGACGTAACCGTTCAAATGCGGTCAACATAACGGATGCAGAATGCTGAGGCTGTTATCTGTGGCCTTTTGTAATTTGTTCATTTTTCCTGCAGTGGCCAACCTGCATCTACAAGGCACAAGTACAAAGAATTAAGCACTTCGAGCAGTCGACCATTTCCACTCATCCAAATTACTTCTAGTCATTCACATCAAATGCAATTTATACGCTTTTCGTGAAAACCGAAACACTTGCTTCACAAATGAAATCGAAAAAATCTTCCCCAAAAATGAAATTGGAAATTGGTTCACATGTTTTGTGCCCCTCAAATTTTGTTGCGCCCCGAAAATTTTTTGGGAAGTTTAATTTAAAATATATAATGAAAGCAGAAATCGTTCCCCCTGAAAGTGTATTTTTCCCCAAAAACCTTAAAACCTGACGGTTGGCTTTGGGCAGGTGACGGTTTCAGCTCACGTTAAATCACTGCGTACCTCGACAATGTATTATTTCCGTTCATCGCATTTGAAGAATGGTGGCTCGAGAGAAATCATTAGAACGGATGCTGGCGGCGATGACTTGACAGAAAATACTGGTTTCCGGCAAATCAAAACTCTTGTTTTGCCCCCGCCATCCAAAATCAAGCAAATATTTGAAGAAATCATTCAGGCGCGAAGCAAGCTTTGTCAACGGTCTTTTCAAAAGATGACGACAAATGTATTTCAGAATAAGAGATGTTTGATTTTGTCACTACATCGAGTCGGTTCTGAAGTTGCCAAATAAACCAGATCTGCGAGTGTGTTTAGAGTGACAGCTTTCTGGCTTTTGCATGGTTTCTACCAAATTTGCGTTGCGCCACATTCATTGTGTGTGCCTCCTCCCTTTACAAGTGCAGATATTTTTCGATTATTGTTGTTTTTCTATCACGTAAGCAGAGGTTGCGTCAAAAGGGATTTTTGCAGCTAAAAGATATTTGAGTTTCAACTTAAATTAAAAGCTTTTTAGAGCTTTAATGGTGGAAATCAGTCATGGCTTGAAACTCTTCACCATTACTGTGTGGTCCACCTTCCGCGTCCATCACCTCCTCCCCGCAGGATGAAAACAAAATCATGATGTGCGCATGGCAGATGAAGACCACATTGTATTAAAGACTCGTAGTCGGGTTTTAAGGTTGTTGGGGGGCAAACTACATTTTTAGGGGAAAATTTTTTGTTTTTATTATGTGTTTGAAACAAATTTTTGCAGGCACAACACAATTGGGGGGGTGCAAAAAAAATGGGTGGAACTGCCCCACAATGCCCCCTTGACTACGGGCCTGGTTGCAATTTTGTAACTAGGGTTGCCATATCTGAAGAGGCAAAATTCCCGGCAGTCTCAATGGCTACTTTTCGCAACATACAAGCGCTATGCGGCATTTTTCAGTATGTTCTTGCAACTACCAATGCACCGCAAAACAGCATCACTTTCACTGAAGAAAAACATCACAGAATTGTCACACAACTCGCTGCAAGCGATAAAATACAAAAAAAGCACGTTTCTTTCTCCTGACTATTCATATTTTTCAAAGGATCTAATTTACTAACTGTGAAAATTCCGGACATTAGAGCCCTTTTTAAAATTACTTTCGGCCACAGGTTTAACACGGAAATACCGGACAAATCCGGGAAATGCCAGACGCATGGCAAACCCTAATTTCAACGGCCGATCTATTGATCAACTGTCTTATGTTTGTCCCATAAAACATATCTTATGTATGATTAACTGTCTTCTTAGGCATGCACGCTGCTGGTAAGAGTTTCAAGCTAAAACTTTGTTGTCAGGGAAACCGTCCTATGACGACGACGTCAATGACTTGAGGGGGAACAAACAGTCTGTTGCCAAAGCAACAAGCACCCGTTGAAGCGGGTTCTTCAACAATGAGGAGGAAGTCATTTCCAGAAGGAATGTTCCTTGTTGCTATGCGACGGCGCTTCTATCAACTGCGACTTCACTGGTGCTGTTTGGCAAAAATGTTAAAAATGTTGTTTACAGTTTCTTGAACCTTTATATTGCGCCCCCATACAACCATTTAGTGCACAGCTGCATCAACACTTGACTAATGCAATAAGTCGGGTGAGTTGCGCCAGAACCATCAAGCAGTTTTTACTGTATTATGACCAGAGGTGGCCAATTTCAAGAAGCGATAGCGGCAGCGCCGCTCTTTTATGAAAGACGGAAGCGGTAGCGAGTTACCACCATTTTAACGACTATTCGCTACTTTGGCACGAGTGGTAGCCAAAAGAAAAAGTTCGCGAGAGCTCTTCCGTCCGCATCTATTTGGAGTAGCTGCCCTTTTCATTGTTTTTCGCTGATTTTGGTTGATTTGCTTACAGTAAGTTAGCAGCGTTAGGAAAGATATATCTCAGGTCACTTTTGACCTGATCGATAGGTTCCACGTTAGTTCGGAAATAAAGTCAGCATCAGCAACTAACTTAAAGCAAGTATGTACTTTCCACGATGGGTGTAAGCAAGGAATCGATCAGCAAATTTTTAATAGGAAATCGATTTCACGTAAAATTACGCATCCTCAGTCCTTATTCAAATAGAATCGAATTGCTATTAAAAATTTGCTGATAGATTCCTTGCTTACACCCATCGTGGAAAGTACATACTTGAATAGAGATATGTGCAAGTTTGAATCATCGCAAAAAGACGAAAGCAGATGGCAGTCGACTGATTCCTCGAAAGCATACAGAAACACTAATGCTTTTAAGTGGAACTTAAAGCATTTGGGATTTTGAAGCATTGGCTACTGCTACGGGTGAAGTTGCGTATGACTGACTTGAATGCTTGGAAAAAATTTGCACTGGGCTCAACCTTTCGCTGGATGTGTAACTACGGCTTTTTGTTTTCAAGTGTATGTCAGTATGACAGTTTTTGTAGCTTGGTCGACTTGAGCAGGCCTTTATTTGGCCGTGTGCATACCTCAATGCAAACTTACGGGTTCTGTCTTAAAGAGTCGTTTGTTTTTTTTGCAAAATGCTTTCACGTCTGTTGCTGCAACACGTTAGATAAAAATGCTACGTGAAATCTGCGTAGTCATATTTAATTTCGTTCAAACCAGCGCGAAAAAATTTTTGTAACTTAGGCTGCATTGGTAATGAGATGTCGCTTTTTTGCTGCATCATGCGTTCTTTTTCTTACAAGTGTCACAACGTGTCTTCCACTTTGCAATTAAATTGGGGAAACGTTATCTTTGTAAGCGTGGTCGCAGTGGTCTTCACTTTGAGCTTTGTGCCTCGGATTGTACTAAATAAACTCAAAACAGCTACGTAGCCTACATAAATCCCTTTTTTTCTAATACAGCAACTTTAGACCTATGAAAAAACGCGTTTTTGAGAACCGTGAATGACAGTATTATTACTCCAGTTAACAATGGCTTTGTCTGCTTTCATTACATTTGCATTTTTCATAGTCGTTGGGTAGCAGCGGTGACAAACACAGCAAAAAAATTTTAAATTTTTGCATCCGTGAAAAAACAATGTCTTCGCTCAACAAAAATTTATGTGCACAGCAACGCAGTGGCGTGCAGAGGAGAAGGGGGAAATGGGGCGATGCCCCGTACAATCAAAATTCAATGAAAATAACCGGTCATCCAAGGCTGGGGGGCATCCAAAAAGTGAAATTACAAAAATTAAAATGCTGCAGCTAGATGATTTTCCTATTGTAACGCTACTAACACACGCTGCACGGATTTAATTTTTCGAAACTTGTTTTTTTGTCAACATTAATTTTTACGTATTCAAATGTCAGCAATTGTCACATTCTTCAATACCAAGGTTCTATACTCCAGGTGTGCGGTGCACACCCAATCGAATTGATAGTGACGTGACTTGTTCCAGATCGTGCGATCAAGGGAAATCACAAAAAAAGATTGAAAGATAATTATGGACGTTTATTTGATTTTCTGAGCCTAATTTTAAAACTGTCCTCTTTCAACGTGCTTGATTTAGCTGATTTATTGATGCATCAGCAGTTTCTCGTTTCTTTTTTTAATGTAGAACCCTGGGTATGCGTTAATACACCCGCACACCTGCGTTTGCAATATGTGCAGCATTATACTAATTGTTGCCCTCTGCAATTAAGTATTTTCAAAAATATAATTCGTTTCAGATTGAACGCTTTTTGAAGCAATGGATTTGCACTGAATTTGAATTCCAATCCAATGGACAGTTCCACTCGATAGTTAACCAACGATTAATTGTCCAGTAACCCGGGCTAAAATGAACGAGCCAAGTACGCAGAGGACTAAATGGCGTTGTCATTGCTTCTGTGACGTACGGTACGCAACAATGCATGGATCCTCATGAGAACTTCTCATTTATTGTTATGTAAAAAACGTCACAGAGCAACGATAGTGCCAGCCAGAGAAGCAAGAGGGGATTTCAGTGACGCAAGCCTCGAACGGTGGTATCCAGTGTATCCAGTGTGAGTCAGTGTAAAGCGAGTGATGAGCCCGATTGAGGCTGTTGACCTGGAGGCGTCCTTACAGTAGATCTCAGCATTACTCACAGTCACAAGTCACCACAAACGGAGCACCTTATTTTGCACTAGGCCAGGCTTAGATTGGGCTGGAAATTTTTAAACTGACCTGCCCTGGTCTTGAATCATGTCTGCCCAGACCGTAAATGGTTGCTCCGTGCAGGCTTCTAACCCAAGTGTTCTTCGCAGCCTTCCGCGGTAACAACAAACTGCATGATTAATTGTTTTCAATTGACTATTACACAGCAAGCAGTCATGCAGTAAACCACAGAGGCAGACAACTTCGAAACCGAGAAACATTCAAAGACCTGAAAGTTTGTCCGCTGTCGCATCCCGACTACAATGCCATAACAACATATCTGGTTCTTCTTGAGTACCGTATTTACTCGATTGTAAGCCGCCCTTGATAGTAAGCCGCATGAGATAGATTTAAAAATTTAATGTAAGTCGCCCTTGAATGTAAGCCGCATATACTGTACCGGTGTCTATATGGGTTTTAGGTATCTGGGTGGGCACGAAAATTAAAGTATGGTTACTGGTAAATGTTCTTGAATTCGCGTATAACGGTATTCGCGTTAAACGGCATACGGCATTCGCCGGTTGCGAATGCCGTATGATGCAGCACTTGCGATAAATTCTGCACCGTATCCTTAGCTTATCACAAAAACCAGACAAAGCTGAAAAAATGAAAAAAACGTAAAAAAGAAAAATGTAAGCCGCCCTTGAATGTAAGCCGCCCTTGAATTTAAGCCGCAAACATGATGAAAAAAAAACTTTATAAGCCGCGGCTTACAATCGAGTAAATACGGTACCTAAAGGCAGCAAAACACCCAGATACAGTGCTTATCATTTTTGGAATGATATTGGTCACGTTAAACAGTTCTTTCAAATATTCAGTTCCACGGCCTGTGCAAGGCGACGCTATAATCTCTGCAAAATCTGTCCAATACATAACAATTTGCGAGCAGAAGCTGCATAAGAGTTTGCACGAATCTTGCATCAGGTATGCGTTTTCCCCGCTGCATTCCTATTTTCACTCCTTCCTTTCAATGCTGCCATCAGGCATTATGAAATAAACTTGCAAATCATAATTTTTAAATGCAAGAAGATATGGATGCTTGTGGGGTGATTAACGGAATCCCAAAAACTGAGCTCGATCATCTGGAAAGGAGGCGATAAAGAGGTCAAATAACCTTGAAAAACTGCCATGCCTTAATTACAATCAATGGAACATCAGAGGGCTTTTTCAGCCACCGGACTATTTGTCACAAAACTCAGAAACAGACTGAAAGACAAAAGTGTTCCTTGATTGTCATGCCTCAGTATTATAAACTTCATTGAAAAGGTCTCAAAATGACACCCTAAAATTTTGCAACGACACCGTAAATTCTGAAAGCCAAAATATGATTTTGCCTTGTACTAAAGTAAAACGATTTGAGGAAAGCATGTTTTCCTGCACGTGGCTATTGCAACAGACGGCTGCTATGTTATAGGCCGATACAATTTTCTGGCGCAGCAGTTGAAGCGAAAACTGGAGTTTGGTATCTGTGTGGTGTAATGCGCACCGCCTCGCTTCGGTAATGGTTTATTGTTTCATATGACTCAGCCAATAAGCAGAAGCACCATAAAAGCCATCGCATGCAGTAAACCAACCATTAGCGAACATTAGAGCAAATGAGAATATAATGGCACAATAGCTGATCAGTGTATAATGGCACAATAGCTGATCGGCCTGTCACTATACTGCAGCAGATTTGTACAGCATGGTGTACGAAACTGCAAAAGCACTTTGATGCAGTTATGAAAGTGTTTTACTATTTTAAGGGGAGCCGACGTATGAAAACAAATAATTTCAACATGGTACTTTCGTTTTGTGAACATTGCCACCACACCTGACAGAATTGAGAAAAGTGTTTCAGGCGAGATGTTTTAACTTCGCACAGATGAAAGCTAAAAGGTGAAAGCAAACGTATAACTGCGCATCAATAAGCTCTCTGATAGGTGATTCCGCTGCTATATTCGAGGTTAAATCTAATTGCGAAAAGTTTAATAGTGAATTAGGGCATCTTAGAACGCCGGATGGTTTGGCTGACTCGTGTGTGTCAAGTGGCATGGCGTTTTGGAAGGGCATTGAAAGATTGGCATATTGATCATCCCCATTCACAAAAAGGGAGACAGGAGTGAATGAATCGACTACTAGGGCATCCCTTTGCTAAGCCTCCCAAAGACGAGTGAATGCCAAGATGCCGCGGAAATAATTGAACCAAAGCTGGATGATACCCGCGGCGGTTTTCGTCGCGGCCGTAGCACAACCGAACAAATTGCCACTCTCCAGCAAATTTTCGAGAATTCCTAGGAGCATGCAAAAGACGTATACACATTTGTTGTCGATTTCGGGAAAGTATATGGCCGGGTTCCTCGTGAAAAGCTTTGAGGGGTGTTGCGGGAGTACGGTGTTGACGGGTGCCTCACATGCTGGCTGTCAAGTAACCGCATTCCTGCTCAGAAGATTGTGTCCGTGTCGACGGAGTTGAATCACAACCGTTCACCGTTGGAGTTGGACTCCGACAATGGTGTGTGCTGTCACCACTCCTCTTCATAGTCTATATCAGTGTTCTCCAAACTACGGCCCACGACGCAAATCCTACCTGTGAAACCATTTCACCTCGCCGCAAACACATTTTGTCGAAAATGAAAAAATAATGTATTTGCGAAAAATGTGTTGATTTGGCAGAATGTAACATTTCTCGAAAAAATCACATTACGCAAGATGTCCGGCCCTCGAACTGTTGTGCAATAGCTTATGTGGTCCTCTCCCAAAGCAATTGGAGAGCCCTGGTCTATATGAATTGGATAGACCAGCTATGTCCAATCCAAATGGCTTACTGAGTAAAATATTACGTCACAATTCTAACCAGGGCCGCACATTGAATGACATATCAATGAGGGCTGCACATTGAATGGCTCATTCTGATCTTAGCAAATTAAAGTTATGAACAATTTTAAGTTCATAATTTTGGATAACTTGGCTGCGAAAAAATCAGGGATTTTGGACTGACAAAGAGATTTCTGCAACTGGTCCTTAATTTACTCTATTTGGAAGGTTATGCACTCTGAACATGTTACCGAGTACAATGCGCTCAGGGATAATGCTCTACATTTCACAGGCAAACTCAACACTTATCAGTAGACCGAAACTCTGGTGCGGCGGCGTTCCTTCAGACGTTATGTTCAACGTGACATGCTATGCCCGTGTGTGACGCAAAAATCGTCTCTACGATTAGTCGAATGTTGCGTGCAGTTGCGGCCGCTGTTATCATAATTCTAAACGTTCTGAAAGCTCCAGAATACTTCCTAGAGACCAATTAGTGTACTTATTTCACTGAAAAATCCGGATTGCGAGATGTAAAAAGAGAAAATTTTATCCGATATTGGCGAAAATCCGGATTAAAAAATCCGGATAAATTGACAATTTTTATAAAGAAAAACGTAAGAAATCATTCTTACCTCCAGTTTTATCCGGTTTTGGCGAAGATCCGGATCAACCGAATCCGGATTAACCGAGGTTTACTGCATCAGACATAGAAGGGAAAATGTTTTTGACACTCTGTAGCTCCACCACGAAACATTTTTAAAAACCTTGAAAAACATTGGTCAGAACTAAATTTCCAAAAATAAGCGTAACAAGCTCGCGGTTTGCAATTAAATACTGTGTAACTATCTTATTGAAAGGATTCAGGTTTTAAACATAGTAGTTCAATTAACGGCGACATCTTAGATGTGTCGTGATGAACTTTTAACAAATAATTTATTTGCCAGAAACCAAATTCGAACTTTCCGTGCAGTTATGACGACACCGTGTCCGGTCAAATTATGCACCGCGCCCTTACATCAGCACAAGCTTATTTTAGTCTACTATCAATTAGTCTACTATCGATTCAAGTAAACTTTGCTTAAAATCTTACATACAGGGGTTGTGATTGGTTAAAATACGCATGCTTAAGACTTTCTGATATTCACTAGTCCCCAGTTTAATCTTCTCCTGCAAGGAAGACGTTTCGATTAATAACCTACCAAAATTTTGTGTTGCACGTATAAGCTATAAATATCAACAGATCTAATAACGTCTATGTGGACGGAACATGTCATCTGTAATTCACTAAATGGATTACTCTTTCTGGAATAATTTGCAATTATCGCTAAACGAAATCAACGAACCGCGTTACACAACTAATTCCAGCTTGCAATCTTAACAGCAAGCTGCGCAATGTTAATACTTTAGTCATACGCATTAAGCATATCTTACTTTTGTGCAACACAAAATACGAGAAGACAACCTGGGCAACCTGTGATAATCTTGGTGCAAAACAATCCTTGCATTGATTACAGTGATAGAGTACATGTCGCAGTTTTGTGCGCCAACAACTTGACATTTATGAAACTTGACGTTGAACACTCCAAACAATGAATGCTGAGGCTTTGCGTTCAAATGTGTTTAATGCATGACAAGTGAATAAAAATGCCATGCAATATAATTACGGGTCAAAGAGAAAAGTGTGTTAATCTCCCGTGCTCCTCCAAATTTCTGCAAACCGCGACGATATTGCAGTAACGCAATTTCAAAAACAGTTTGACAAAAATAACTTAAACGATTGAACAGAAAAGGGGTTAGTGGAAAAAGCAACCGTGCTTTAGTGATTCTACTCATATTTTAAGGGGGTTAAAACTTAATTTGGCGGTGTTAAGTGTTTCAAACCCCACCGTGGTGATATATTCGGTGAAGTAAACTATGTCAAGCATTCAGAAATCCTGGTTCCTGGGGTTATGCTGGACATTTTGCCACAGGTTTCAAGTGGTTTTCTTCTGAGCTGATCTTGCTCAATTTTGAGGTGGCCCATTTGGGGGCGTCTGGCGGGGGTGTCCCACTACTTAAAATGTCTGGCTTTAGTCATTTATGGTTCTTGGAGTTATGCTTGACCCTTTGCAACAGGTTTCAAGTGGTTACCTTCACAGCTGATCTAGCTCAATTTGGGGAAATCAATTCGAGTACCAGGTGTGACACGGCAAACCACCAGTTTTTTGTACAGGAAGCTATACCCCATGACGTGATGGCATGAAATATTGGTTACTTTTCCAGCTAACTTGGACCTCTGGACTCCCTTACGATGAACATATTCAGAAATGTATTGTGTAATTCGAAACTATTATTGTACTGCATGGCTTCGCTATGGGCAATCGTTTCGTTACCCTACTATGTGTATCTTTGCCAGTATAAGGATTGTCATGTGAACATCAACACGCAAAAGCACGAAACAATGCATTTTTACTGCCATTGAGATTTGAAAAGGGTTGCCCTAATTTATCTAACAATCATCCAGACGTGGGCAGTGCTCAGCACTGTGCATGATGGCCAACCGGAGGAAAGCAACAAGAAGGTATGGCTCATAGCGCTGTTAGTCAACTCAGCCATTGAATCGGTAAACAAACTCGAGGAAAAACACGGCAAGCCACGGTATGTGGGTAATAAAAGGTAATCAGCGAAGCGCAACAGTGAAAGCTTGATTTAGTTAGTGGACGTGACCGTTAGTCGTCGCGGGAAGTTTGAACTTAAACCACTTGAGTCGCGATGAGTTATGTTTACTAATTGGCTACATTTTGTGCACTAAAATTTTTACTGTTTGCTTTGAGTTTGTAGGGACTGGGGTTGTAGCTAATTGCAGAGGTCCCTACTAGTTGAGGGGTCAACCTAGTTGTTGTAGGAGCACAGGTCGGTCTCCCAATTAAGCAACCTGACGTCCTGAAGTTGCCAAGCCAAAGCAAGGCGAATTAAAAGGCTCTCACCACTTTGTTCGCTAATAACTCTCCAGTAGTACTCAGTTGACTGCTTCTTTCGATTACATTCAGATATATAACAAAAACTCCAATACACTTGAGCGTGAAGTCAGAAACACGTAACGTAACGGTTCGATGTAGAGTCAGAATTAGAATGACGACGAACAAAAGCGTTAGGTGTTCGAATGCGCCACGGGAAACAGCCACCGACTGCGGTTATGTAGGTTTGCTGGCTATCGTGTCGACGGTCGGACTGTTCGCAAACAAGTACATCGCGTTGAATCACGAATGGAATATTACTGGGAATTACGCAGTAAGAATGCACAAAGCATTGAACCACTAATGCGTCCACTATATAAGAATGCCCCCCTTCGAGAAAGAGGCGTGGATAGGTTCGCGAGAGCTGACACGCAAAGTATAATGCAAGAATAGGAGGTTAAATGATGGCGCTGTGGAGTAGTAATGATTTGCAAGTGATTTGTATGAGCTTAGTAAGCTTGCAGAAGTGGTTGCAATCTGTCATGAGGACCGGGATATTGAACACACACAAAAGAAATACATGAAAATGACACATAGCTGCGAAAAAGATTGGTTTGCGTTATGCGACAAAGTCTGCAATGCGGCAGAAATAAACAAAGTCGCTTGAGATTCCCTTTCGGAAAAAACTCGAAACTGCCGACGCATCAAGAACGCACAGAGACGCAAAATTGCACGAAGGTAACAAACAACAAACACTAAATGAAGATACATGCGAATATGATGGCTATGTTTATAAGATGATGATAATAATAGGGCTGTTGTGGGCAAAGAAAAAAATGCAGCACAAAAAGCAAACCGAGGTGAGGTTAGCAAAACGTTTAGGCTTCATTCAACGGTTGCGTTTCAGCAACCTGGGGTTCAACTACAGAGACACGAGCACTGTGCGCGACAGGGCGTAGCTCAACACTTTCAGGTTGGGTTGCCGAGTCAGCATTCTCCTGGGATGCCGGGCGTGGGAAATGACGTGTGATATGGTGACGTAGCTGGTGAAAACGTGTGGTTGTCCAGCCGCGAAAAGCACGGGCCTGAGGGCGTAAACGATTACACAAATTGCACACAGCGAGATAGGATAAACGTATGGTCCAAACATAGGTGAGGAGTGTCAGAAGGGTCAAAATGAAGTTGAGGAATAGGTCGGTAACAGTCTGAAGTAGACGAAGGAAACTGTGAGAATAAAATTTTCCAATCTTCTGTGTGATGACGTTGAAATTCGCTGACGTTAAGGAGTTGTTGAGAGACGGATTGTACTCGTCCTGCAAAAACAGCCGAAGTTGCTGCTGCAGACGTGGGGCTTGCGCTACTTCTTCGAGGACGGAAAAGTAGGATCGCTGTTGAGAAGAAGCTTCAGAGTACAAAGCTGTGCTAGCGACGTAGTCAAAACGACATCGAAAGTTGTCGCATAGGCTCAGAACTGAATTGCAGCGTGTGATTGACGTAAGTGTAAATTCTACCTTGAATGTTGAAGCGCTGAACTCGATGCATTTGATATTCCTCGAGAGAATGCGGGCCAAGAAAGACGACGTTTCCCGAGTACAGCTGGACAAGCACTCGCCCGCGAAACTGATCCTGATAAGCGAAGAGTGGCCGAAGACCAAACTTCGAGCCGTACTGCAGGGAACGTAAGAGTGTTACCGTACTTTCCTTACAGGCCAACTGTGAAAGAATGCCCTGTTGAACGGTAGTCGCGGCTGGCGAGGCGAGGAGTTGTAGAAAAACCTCAGAGATAAAGGGTTTAGCGACAACACGTAGAATCCGTAAAAGATAAGATTCCAAACGACACGCCAAGAAATTGACTTGAGCATCTGTGTCTTTGATAGCAGAGAGGGAACGATCCAAAACGTCATTGAAGGGGCCAGTCACAGGTGCCAACAACGTACGGTTGAAGGCATGAAACTCCGTCACATGATATGCATAAGTAGGACGAAATGACCCACCGCAACCATGTAACATGAGAGTGACTGCAGTCGAAGTGCAGATGAGATGAGAATCTACACAAGGTTGAAGAAGTTGCAAAAGAAACTGATGTCTGTCAAAATCAAAATGTATTTTCAAAGGGTCTTTGCAAAAAAAATCGGACTCGTGGGCAGAGAGAAGATTGCGGACTGAGAAAAGACGTTGAATGACACACAAAACTGACAAAAATGTACAGGAAAAGAGGAATCTCTGATTATTATGGACGGAAGAATGCAGGTCGGCGAACGGCGCGTGTCCCTGTATGCGTGTGAACTCTGTCGGGAGAGGGCGACGACGTGGCAAACGAGGAGTCGTTGGTAGCATTTTGCGGCGCACAAGGCGAAGAAAGAGGTGAGGATTGCGTATTCATCGAAGGCGACCTGCCACACTTGTGCGATGCAGGAGTAACACGACGATTGTTGCATACAGCACGAGAAACATCACAAGCGGGCAAAGGCGAAGCGGAGGGGTTGTTCCGCGAAGTCAGCCAACACGTAAGCCGGATGCAGACGGTCAACACTTACTGTGTAATCCTTTCCATTCCAATCGATTGTGTAAGTTTTAGGACCCCGACGCAAAACTTTCCAGGGACCCGTCCATGGTGCATCGAGAGAGTGACGTTTGTGTTCATTAGACAACATGACGTGTGAACACGTGAGCAAACGACGATTCATGTGCACCTTTTGATTTGTAGGAAAGCGTGTGGGGACGTATTGATAAGAAGCCACATTTTGCTGATGACGTAGCAGTGCAGCTCGCGGATTGTCGCTCCAAGCAGTGGAAGTCGGATAAAACTGATTAGGCAGACGTAAATTCATGCCATACAACATCATTGCTGCAGAAGCATCAAATTCTTCGCGATACAGTGTCCGCAAAGCCAAGATCACCATGGGCAACTTATGAGACCAGTTGGCAGCATCTAACTGAGACTTCAGAGCGTTCTTCACGGTTAAATTGAACCGTTCGGTTTGTGCATTTGCTTGAGGATGATAAGGGCTGGATTTGGAATGAGAAGTGCCAAGGAACTTCATAAGTTCCTGCCAATCGTTGCTCAAAAAGATTTTCGCTTGGTCAGTGACACACTTGAGTGGGGCCCCATAGTTAGAGACCCAGTCACGCAAAAATGCGGAAATGACAGTTTGAACGTCTTGTCTGGGCAAAGCAGAGGCTGTGAACCAGCGTGTGAACCGATCAACACACATAAGAATGTAACGATTGCCTTCCGATTCAGGTAATGGACCAATCAAGTCAAGATGTATTTCCGACAAACGCTCACTTGTGAGCGGATAGTGTTGATACGGCGACTTTGTGTACGGTCGCACTTTCGTTTGCTGACACGGTACGCAAGACTGCACCCACGTTGTGCAATCTTTTTTCAAGGTCGGCCAAGTGTACGTTTCAGAAATGAACTTTATAGTGGCGCGAATACCAGAGTGAGTCAAGTTGTGGCAGTTATCGAAAATGATACGCCGAAATCCGCAGGGAACCAACGGACGTGGCACACCATCACGGGAAACATCGCAAAGCAGTTTGACACCCTGCCACTCATGAGTGACGACGCTGGCAGAGGCAGTTTCTTCCAAGTAACGTTTCAAGACATAGTCGTTTTGCTGAGCTTTTGCAAAATCATTCCAGTCAATCTGAGCAGCATGTTGAAAAATCGCGGCAATTTCTACGCGACTAAGGGCATCTGCCACCACATTGTCACACCCTTTAATGTATTTTAAGTTGGTGCAGAGTGATGCAATTTCGCTGAGATGACGGCACTCCCGTGCATTATCACGCTGCGTGCTAGAGTAGAAAGCTTTGACCAGTGGTTCGTGGTCGCAGTACATCACCATGTCAGGATTGCCTTCGAAGTAGTGACGAAAATGTTTGACGGCAAGATACAATCCCAACAATTCTCTGGAAAAAGTGGAATACTTGCGCTGAGCTGGCGAAAAACTTTTGGAAAAGAACGCGAGTGGTCGCCAGACATTGGCAATTTTTTGCATTATGGCAGCCCACAGCCGAAATCCGAAGCATCAGAAACCAAAACCGTTTCTGCGTCAGAGCGTGGATGCGCTAACGCAGCGTGATTGCAGAGAACAAGTTTAAGATTTGTGAAAGCACCACTCGCCTCCTTGGAGAAAGTCAGAGGAGCATAGTGTTGTTTTTTCCCTTGCAGAAGTTTGTCCAGTGGAGCAGAAATGACCGCAAAATTTGGAACAGCTGGTCTGTAAAAATTGACTGCACCCAAGAATGATTTCAAACCTTTTACTGTAGTTGGATCGGGATAGTTTTTTATGGCTTCGAGTTTTTCAGGCGGTGGCTTTATGCCATCTTCACTGATGAGATAACCGCAAAACTTAACCTCTGAGCAACCTAAGACGGTCTTTTTTGGATTGATTTTTAGACCAGCATCATGGAATTTTTGAAATAATTGCCGGATATGTGATTCGTGCTCTTACGGCGTTGCTGAGAAAACAAGGAAATCATTGACGTACCCTTGTGCGTTGTCAAGGTCAGAGGTCAACCAATCAGTCAAGCGTTGCATGCTTTGAGGACTGTTAGATAAGCCAAAGCAGCAGCAAGTGTAATGAAAACTACCCCAGGGTGTGCAGAGAGTTGTTTTCTGCCTGTCCTCCTTGGCGAGGGGTATTTGGTGAAACGCAGATTTGAGATCAAGAGTGTAATAAATTTTTGAATCTTTCATCTTGTTTTGAAACTCGAGAATGCGTGGTATTTGATATGTATCTTTCACAATAGATTGGTTCAGTGATCGAAAATCTCCCACGATTCTGATGTCTTTGCCCCCGTCTTTGGGCACAATGTGCATGGGCGAAGCATAAGGACCTGATGCACTTTCACGGACACCAGAAGTCAACAAGTCATTTATTTTCTGACGCGCGATAGCAGCATGTTTTGGTGCTACTTTCCGCGCTCAAGCAAAGCAAGGTCTGCCAGTTGTTGGTAAGTGATGTTCAAACGGATGCTTGCAAGGCATTTTAAGATCTAAGTCCCCAGTGATGGATGGGAATTCAGCCAAAACATCGTAAAAGCGTTTCTCAGAAACTCTGACAGCAGCCACAGTATTGCCGGCTACGTAGTCATCTGTCACCATAATAGAGGCACCTGTCGTATCATTTGTAATACGACACTTAACTGTGCGACTGCCATCGTCAGGAACAAACTTCCAAGCAAAGAAATTGTTCCGGAAAATGTCTTTGCCAAGAAGCAGGCATTGCGTTTGACAAACGTAAAATGACCAGACTTGTGGACCAAAACCAATGTCAATTTCCTCTTCGACTATACCGTATGAACGCAACTGATGACCACCAGCTGAGCGAAATTCGCAGTCATCGCGCTTAGCACGTTGAATAAGCGTTGGCGTAGCAGGCAAAACTGACACGCAAGCACCAGAATCCAAAGAGAAAATGCGGTTGGACATTTTGTCTCGAAAATTCTTGTCTCGACGCTGGCGAATTTATTGAACATCTGAGTTTAAGCAGTTAGAATCTACAGCTGATTTAGATTTTGTGATTTACAATCAAAACAAAGAAACTCACAAAACAATTTGTATAATTCACATTGACATAGAATTCCCAGAATGAGCATAACTAATATCGGAATGGGCAATCTCTGACACCCGAAACCTACGAACCAACTTGGAAACGCTAGGCTTTTAATCAACAAAAATCGCAGCTACCATCTGCAGGAAAACAAAGAACAGTAAGTCCGGTAACACCGACAATTACACTTCACCGCAATCACTTTTGTATATGGTGTTTTGATGGCGCTTTATAATTATGGTGGTTTTGTAGCGCTACGACTGAATTTGGTCAAGGTCTGGTATTATTTCATTCGAGTTCGTTTTTACCTGCTGGATGATAATCCCTACAGCTCTTCTGCAGACCGTGCTCCTGGTAAGCTACAGTACCAGTTTACAAGGGCTTGGTTAGAGCCGGCCGAGAGTCCAGTCCTATCAGCACCGAAACAAACGCACTTACCACGAAGGTAAACACTGAGAAAGGCGCGTTCGGCCCTCGCTGCGATAACCACACTCCAACTACACCGAGCTGTCGTGGCAACAATCAGTGTTTCGACGAATAACCAAGGCGAGGCCGCAACACACAAATCTCCACACAACGAACTGCAACCTTCCAGCTGTATTGAACTGTTCTAATCTACCATAAAACAACACACATTTAATTGCTCTACAAATTACAGCTGAAGTGATCAAAATCATTGTTGAGGATTAATTGTTGCTATCAACAGTGTCTTGTAATTTCTTAGAATTTTCGTTTCTGATGAAAGAAATGAATTGTGAATCTACAATTTTCAAGCACGAAAACATCATTTGCCAGAATGATTAAACTAAATTCAGAAAGAGTTAAAAATTAAAGAATACAACAACGCATACGCGGTTCAAATTTCATTGAAAGGGAAATTTCCTTGTTTATTTTTTCTCTCAATGAATCCGTGCATCAATCTCACTGTTCCCTCCTCCGTTGCTCGTGAATACAAACCAATGGTACGTCAGTTTTTCAACATCGTGCACTGCATCGCCAACTGCTTGCAGCAATCAAAAACTCTAATTTTAGTGGAAGCTTTCAAGGAATCAACTTACTGGTTTCGTCGTTCGATTTGGCGATGATTCAAGCATTTACTATCTATATTCAAGAAACGAGTTTCTACAAAGGTGTCACGTGGGATTCAACAGAGTAATTTTTTTAAACAAAACCGATTTCACGGAACCCAAAGCATTGTCAGTCCTACAATCTGTACATAACGCTTGCGGGTGAAACTTTAAAAGCCTAAAGCTAGAGTAGAGAAGGCAAACAAACTAAAGACGAAATGAATGAATCAGTACACAAGCTGGGGCGAGTGCAAACGTGACTTTTCGTCGTTCCCAAAGAATTTCCTTCACTGGAACTTCAAAACTATCTGACGTCAATAATCGAGCAACGCAACAGACATACATTGACGGAAACATGCCGTTATGATTCAAACAAAGCGTTGGTTGCATGCGTAAGTGGTACACTTTCGTAAAGTTGGCAGCATATTCTAGTGAGCCTCTTTAAAACTAAATGCTAAATGCTGTGAGTTAACAAAACTGCTGGCTCACTGGGTGGTGAAATAGGTCCAATCAAACCGAAGAACCACGCAAACGGTGCAAGAGTTATTTCACACGAGAATGTGTGCCCTACGTGTGTCGTGGTGATTCGCCACATATAACGTTGAATTCGTAGCAACGATAGTAGAGTTTACCTAGTTGAGTGGGGAAACTCTATTGCTTTTACGCCGAAGGTCGGCGGTTCCACTTTACATTCAAGTGGCTCAGGGCGACGCACTAAAATGGCTGCAACATACGTTTGTGAAATCACTTTCATACTAACCGGTATCCAGAGAGTTGAAGTTGGGTTGTTTGATAAAGATAACAGTGTTAGCTTCTTGTAAAGGTTATTTACTTACTATGCCAGTGAAGATGGTATCGCCGACCTGACGCGCAAGTTAATATTCAGAATATGATCCCTCGACACAGAAAACCTAGCACTTTTAAGTTTTTCGTGAAATAATAGTTTTTTTCATAATATTTTTTTCAGCGAAACTTAACCATATTTGAATATGTCATTCTTATCGAAATGCAACATGTTATTTGAGGAAACACCCAAATGCATTTCTTCAAGGGATTTTTTTTTATGGACAGGCCCAATTGTGACATTACTGAAAACAACCTTTCAGCCCACCTGGTGTTTATTGAAACCAAACTGCGATGTGTCTCAACGAATAGATCAAGTAAAACTGAATCTTCCGGTTTATTTAAGCGGAGCGTCTAGATAACGTTTGAATATTTTCGACTTTTTCAATTTCTGAGTGTGTGAAATGAGTGCTGTTACATCGTTTGGTCACCGAAATCTAACATAATATTGATTTAGTCTAAGAAACCGTGAATGAGAAATTAGCGATGAAGGTCACTTGAAGCATAGAGGTTTTCTGTTGATAAGAAATGTTTCATTTGCACTTATCAGCAATTAACAGTTTGAATGTTTTTAGGCTTTTGTAGGTTTTATTCCTCGTTTATGGGAATTAATCTTTTAGTTTGAGAGGGGTATCAATAACCAGTGGTAGCGTGACTGGAGTAAACGACTCGAATCGAGTCACGCTGAGAAACGATGGTAACTCGACTCGAGTTACGTTTTGTAACGAATGACTCGACTTGAGTCACAATCAGTGACCCGAGACTCGAGTCAAAGTCATTTTTACAAAATCCGCAAACATCGGATTGACAAATCCAATACGTTTCCACACAACGAAATGAGCTTTTTGTGCTTCAGCGATGACGAATGTTGGCGCACATCGTCTGTTTTGACTGTTTTTCCTGGTGGTGTTGTGATACATTTTAAGTGACAAGTGCTCCATCTTACACAGAGGCAAAGCTGGGATTTTGCGTTTCACTGAGGGGACAGCTGGGCGAAATACATTAAACAAGTTATCATCGTAGCTTAATCCAGTATTTCCATATTGTGATCATGGCAGTCGGCCTCACACTTTTTCTTTGATTCTTTTCCAGAGATGAGAGGATTTATGTGTTTCGAAACCAAATCCAATACAAAAGTTATATTTCGAAATCCAATGGAAATCCGAAAATCAAATCTTGTTAAATCCAATTTCCTATCGCTGTTATTAAGCTAGGCCTATATGTAATCCACCTCAAAGATTCAAAGACAACCATATCATCAAATCCAATTCTGGAAGAACAGAAGTTATGAAATCAAAATCCATCGAAGCACTAGAATGCGTGGTCGGGAAGGTCTGGTGACGTTACAACGACGTTACACGCCACTATAGAGATCATATGCCATGATCACTCCACTACTGCTTGGGTCGGCTGTTGTTATGTACTTTTGAGGTATCTTGCCTTTGTATTTTTGGCTCATTTCTCTTTATCAAGTGATTCCCTTGCATACTCAATAGCATCATTTTCTGGGGATTTCCGCATGTGATGGTACGTGTACCATTACAAATGCGACAAGATTTGAATCTAAATCGATGTTAATCTCATGTCATATTTTGTGCATGTGAACGACAAAGAAGTACATTTCTTGCAGCAAATTTGGACTTTTTGGAAATGACTGAGAGTGAAGGAGAGAACTGCAGTTGATTGGAAACTGCTTATACAAAAAAAACTTAGATCTAAAGAACCTGGAATCAAAATTGCTAGAACAACATTGGGCGTCATATTTTGGCTCTTTTGGCGCCATTTCTTATTCGCAGCAAAAAAAGATGTAGAAAAAAGGTTAAAGTCCATTTGACTTCACTTTGACTCGAGCTTGCAAACCGACGACCGACTCGAAATGACTTGAAGGTTCATGTGACTCGACTATGACTCGACCCGAACAGGTCATGACTCGCCTTTGACTCGAATAGAAAAAATTTTAGATGACTCTGACTCGACTCTGCTTGCATCGAAGGGTTGTGAGTCTGACTCGATTAAAACGACTCAGGAACATCACTGTCAATAACATTCCAGTTCCCAGTAATGCAAAGGATTAAGAATATCTTGTAACTTCACTGCTGACATACATGTGAAGCTTACGTTTCATCTGATTTCACTTTTCAAATTCAGGTTTCGTTATGTCCGAAGTTAACCTCACTTTCATTTCTGCAGAATGCAACGAGAAAGATGAAGATTTCCTCTTCCTGTGGCACATTTCAGTTGGACGCTGTCTATACTCCTCTTGTTAATGCCTTAACATGTTCTTTGAAGTGTTACGATTGAAGCAACATTTTTCCTGTTTCTTTTAAAACCACCCCTTTTCAGGTGTTGAACCTGTGGTGATAAAAATGAATTTTAGTCACATTTTTGCTTATGCCAGTTATGTTCTTCAGACGTTTTTGTGTGGCGTAGTTTTTTTCTCTCTGTTGTAGGTACACACGGACAACGTGCCCTTATTTGGATTAGCTTATATTTGACATTTTGATGCTCTATTCCTCAATGCCACCTTGTAACATCCTTATAGTGCAGCGGGAGGTTTCCACATGTCAAAAGACATCTTGGTGCAAAACTCATTTCTGGTTTTCTAATTTCTACCCTTGTTGTTCCATTGTCACTGAACGCTCTTATGACAGCACACTTGTGGAGTGGTAAAATGCGTCATGCAGGCGTTACCATTGTAGTTAGGGATCGAACGCTTTCTGTACAGTAGCTTAAACTCAATATTTCTTCGCTAGGGTCAAAATAATTCATGCGATATGCGTCCCTCATTAAGAGAGTGACGTGATTATTGACTCAGTGAAGACTTTAGGTTGGAAATAGTTGGAAATCCAAAACACATGTCCCAACAGAAGTTGAGATTAACTCTAGTCTGTAAAACTAAACGTTGTGGTGAAAGACGTGATGAACATTTTATCACTGAATAAAAAATCTGCAATGAATTCGAAAAATGTAAAGATTGCGCTTTATGAACATTTCTCTTGCATCAAAATTTGCAGTTGCAATTATGAGTTACAATGTGGTGAATACATTTGTGCTTTAACATTTCATGTAATCTTTCGTGATTTCATGCAATTTTCATTTGTGGTTCAATGCACCGTGCTCGTTTGTGAACCATTCAACAGCTGACCTGACAGCTTGCTTACACACATCACTGCAATTGGCCTGGGGCTCCTGCCTTTCTTCTGGGCACGTTGCGTTGTTGTTTACCGTTGCTCTCTGTACCAGTGATCTGCAAACGTTCGTCGTGGGGGTCCAAAACCAGGCGCGTAGCCAGGGTGGCAACCGGCGCAATCAACCCCCTCCAATTCTAAAATGTTGCACCAAAAGATATTCGGGTTAAGCCTGTGATGTACAAACCAAAGAGATAATTCAATCCATCAGGGAAACTTCTTGAGGAAATCATTCCATACTCTCGCTTTTAGTCGAACCTGATCAAAGCAGAATCTTTTACCAATTGTCCATTTAATCAAACGTTGTGCATAGTGTAAATGTTAGGGAAATCATGTGATGGATGACCTTCACCTGAGATTTGAGCTCCATGTGAAAGTTGGTGATTATGAAATACAGAACTTGTATCTAACTTTATAATAAATACTACGGCCAAAGCAAACGATACAACTGACATCTTGCAAACGTTTCGATAACAACTGTTATCATCTTCAGTGCATAGCAATAGGTACTACGGCCAAAGCAAACGAGTCAGTTGTATCGTTTGCTTTGGCCGTAGTATTTATTATAAGGCTATTTAGCACTTCCGCTTTTCGTTGTATCTAACTGCTTGCAATAACTATGCGCAAGTAAAAACACAGAATAACGTCTTTCGCAGCTGTTTCTGGAGCACCAGCGTCCTGCATCCCACATGATGGTGATCATTTCACGTAAAATTTAATTACGTGAAGTGCCAAGATAACTTCACATGCCGTTGAGCATGGTCGGTATGTTTTGTAAGACTGGCGTTACGATGCTATTTACATTTTGCAGTAAGTGCCTTGTATATCTCAATGAAGTCAGTTGATTTAGCAAAGTCTCATCAAACCAATTTAAACATGGTAAGTAGTTACAAAGGTTTTACGGAATAAATCGAATGTAGCCACAAAAATGTATCGCTTATAAAAAAATTCAAACATTTTTTAATCGCGCTGAGAGACTCTAGCGTTTAGGTTTATAAGATGCATCCGTTAATTAGCCGCTCAAGAATTGGACGACAACCGGATCCACGTCTTATATGCTCGCAAAATTTGTAGAAGGCCTACTTCGGAAATAGGTGTGTCAGGACACAGTCGCTTCTCAGCTTCAAATGAGCATGTGTTGGTGCGCGCCAGAAGCGTGTAAATGCAAAAAACGCCATCTTGATGCCGGCGACGACGGCTTGTTGCTCAACTGCAATATTCGCTGGCCTGACTCAGAGCTATTGACCTGACTCAGAGCTATCCCGTAGTCTGTAGGTAGCACTGAATAGACTAAGAACTGGCGTCGGCCACTTTGGTACATGCCTCTACCGCTGGGGCATGCTACATACACCCAAATGCTTCAGTGGCGCTGAGGATCAGTCTGTCAGTCATATCATCTTGGACTGTAACATTTTCCGCCCTCCGAACTGCCTGGAAAATCTGCGGTCCCCAACGTCAACGACACCAAATGGATTGAGGAGCCTGCGGATTTTGTTTGAGCCGCCGCTCACACTCAAGAAGAAGAAGTGCAGACTGCTTAATTGGAACAACAGAGAATCGTTTCTGAATGAAATGATGCTTAGCGTTGCATTGTATCGCGAAGGGTGTCCTGTGTGACATATATGCCGAGGATAAAGACTGAGTGTCATTAATGTATTTCAGAAACATTGACATCTGTACTGGAGGTGCATGGTACCCCGACACAGGGCCGGCCTTTAGCCGATTGGACCGATTGCTTCCATTCAGGCCCCGCACCGAATAGGGACCCCGCGCTACGCTTACTAACCAACCTGCTAAACGCCTTTCAAAATCCTGCTAGAAAATCAGCTAGCTGCTAGATTAAAAAAATTCCAGCTAACAGTGAAAAGAACCTACTAGATCTAGCAGCAAAACAGCTAAAATGGCAACTCTCATTGCCAGCAATGGCGCATTGTAATCGAAGACTTGACTTGGCGTCCTGTGACAAAATAATGTACATTATTTTGAGGTGCAATAACTGAAAGAGAAACTATCATTGCTCTTTGTGAGCGAGCCATGAAGGCGTGTTCGCTGCCCGTGACAACTAGTGGGCTGATTTTGTTTCAGAAACTTTGTGTAATGTTAGGCAGATTCCTTCAGATCTGTTTCGTTACATTTCTGTAAGTTGAAGTTAGTCATACTCAGATTGATTAAAGTGAATTCTGTTGCCACTGTCAATACAGTATGCTAAGTAGGTTTAGTCACTCACGTCAGCTTTTGAGGTCACACTTCAAACGTGATGTGAAGTGTCTTGTTGAAAGCGAATTTAGCTTTGTGCACCAGTGCAGTAAAATGTTTCATTGCGACGCTCATCTTCACTTACTAAGTAGATAGCTTTGTATAGCTTGTGAACATACTTTATTAGCTGACACCTGTTTTCTGCTGTACGTAAAAACATTCGAATTATAAGCTTAAAATACGACGATAATTTGCCGACATTGCATTTAGTAAAAATATAATGGAAAGAAAAAGTATGTCAAAGATCATAATTTTTACGGTTAATGGTGAAGCTTCACCGATATTTGTACGACATTTGTAAATTTGACTAACAGCGCTCTGAAGCCAACTTGATTGAAACAACTGTGGGGTCTTTGACCCCAGTGCGCACACTCACTGCAAAACTTCAAGAGAGTGTGCTCACCCCAGGCAAGACATTAGGTCATTGGCAACTAACCATGCTATCGTAAGGGCATATTTCTACTCCACTAGCAACAATGCTAATGGAACTCATGGAAGAAAGGGAAAAGTCACTTATGAGTCCACCAGTGTTGGCGGCAACTTACCTTGATCCGGAGTACCAAGTGCTTTTGACTGAAGGAAAGCGAAACTCAGCCAAAAGTGAGCTCCAAGCCTTCTGCTTATAAAAGCCTTCTGCTACTGAAACACCACGACGACAACTTGTGCAGTAGAGAAGTGCCTAGCAGGATACTAGTGGCAAAGACCATGAATTTACACCTACGCAGCTGATGTTTATGTCGGGGATGCCCCGAACCCCCGCAGAATTGTCGTGCCTTCGGCACTTCCCCTAAATTTGATTTGTGACGTCACACGATTGTGACGACACTTTGTCCCCGCTCGGAAATTTTCTGCGTACGCCACTGAATGTACCTATTTAGCGTGGATCAGCCCCATTTCGTTTATTATTAGAGGTGCAAGAATAGGGCGTTATTTTACCACTAGGCATGGAAAAGTATGGAAGATGGAATGGAAGATTTTTGGTATGGTATGGAATGGAAGATTTCAGGTATGGAATGGAATTTTATAGAAAGATTTGCCTGCTGTGGAAGATGGAAGATTTGCATTCCATTCCATAGTATGCCCTGTCAGCAGCCATTGTCTCACTGCATTACCTACCAAACATTTCTGAGTTCAAGAGTCACATGCGGCAAAACGCCTACTGCTCACTGTTGCCAGATGGATGTCACGCAAATCTGCTGAATAGTGTCACGAAACACTGCTAGATTCTACAAATAATCTCATCAAAAATTTTCAGCTAAAATCTGCTAGAAGTAGAGAATTGCTTCTAAAAAATCTGATATTTTTGTGATTGTTAAAATAAACCGCACAGTTATGTATCAATTTTTGGTCTTGCACTTTCTAAGAAACATCAATGGACAAGGTACAAAATGTCGGACTTAGCCACCACACTTTTTGGTCCATGGTTTTCTTTCTGCCCACATTTTGAGCGACTTAACTGCAGCTCACCGTCTTTGTTGTATGGCAGACAGTTTTTTATTATCTCTGCCAAAAGTCGTATGTGTTTAGAACAGCGCTTCTTAAACATCCATGGGTCACGGACCCCTACTACATCCTAATAGAAGTTATGGACCGCTAAACAGAGGTGTGTTACACCAACTGCTATTTCCAGCTCAAATATTTAGTGGCACTGTGACGGACATTACTTCTTACTGTTTTTGTAACAGTCTCATTTTGCCCCTGGGATTAAAATCCACTTTCATGTTTTGTTACCTTTTCATTGTTACGCAAGTTTATTTGGAGGAGAAATCGAGTAATCACATGATATGCAAACAGCTTCAACATGATGATCATTTTTATTTAGTCCAGGAGTTTCCAAACTACGGCCCGCAAAGCCATTTCATCCACTTAGAGGACGCGAAGCCATTTTGTCAATGATGGAAAAATAATGTATTTACGAAAAATTCGCTGATTTTGCAGAATGTGACATATCCCGAAACAATCACATTACGTAAAACGCCCGGTGTCAAGCGAAATTTCTGACTTCACGCCATGTACGCAACAGAGTAATATTCTACATATCATATACGCTGATAAAACTGATGATTAGGGCTTAGGAATTCGTGTTTAGGTAAGTGTGTCAGGTTAGGGTGAGAAAACGAAAAATAAATGAGGTAAAAGCCTCTAAGTCAAAAAAAGTTCAATTGGCACAATTATTCTCGTAATAAAGCTTGTTGTGGGTACCTGACATCTAACCAAAAAGTTTTAATTTACGCAAAACACATCAAAAAGCAATTACCAAACTTTATTACTTTATTCTGAGATGCACAATAATTGACAAACAAAAACAGTTTAGAAATTTCGCAGTGGTCAGAAATTTCGCTTGCCACCGACACTCTGCATGTTTTGCAATTGTTTTTGTGGTCCTAGTAAAAAACGTAAGGAGACCACTGCAGTCATAAAAATCACATTATCTAAGACGCCTTATATTGTGACATCGTAGTGCTAGAGAAAGTGCAGAGCAGTGAGTTGGATCGGAACTTGTTGATTGTATCCATAACAACGCCACATGATGTTTCAAGCTGTTCACAGGAACTCAGCAGTTTATTGTTTCGGGTCAAGTAAGCTTCGGTTTTGAGATCACATGATTTAACATCTTCTGACACAACGTGCTGTGTAGTCGTCTCTTTATGTGAACAAAGGCTGTGCCTGCAAGAAGTTTATTGTCTTGTCTTAGTTCGTAACATTTTCCACCCTACGTGCATCCTCAAAACTTCTTCCGGTTGAAACAGCAAGTTTTTCAGCTGAGATACCAGACCGAACACTGGGGCAATGGAAGTCACATCGTTTCGTTGGAAATGATTCATGACGGTTTATTGTTTTCAGTTAAGTGGATCGGTGCGAAGTTGCAGTTCGTTGATTGGTTCTGACGTTATAACCACAATTGTAGTTACGTGTTTCGTTTTCTGCAAATCGTGAAATACAGTTTGAATAGTTTAGCCGCACTGGTTACATTTTTAGTCTTGTTTCCGATATCTTTCAATCAGTTTGAATCTTGTCTGATTTGTAACAAGTTCTTGCGCTGATTAGCTTCACGCCTTCGTTAGAATATTGTGCAGGGATCACGATGTTACATGAGGCACGAAACTCGTGATATGCAGAAAAAGGCAAAGACTGTCAAGTTTCAATTGAAAACTTTACGAGTATATTGGCTTGAAACCGAAATCCTTTAGGTTGAAAGTGGCCAGGCAGTGAAGTAAGTGTTAGAAGTGATCTATGCGCTGACTATGCTTGAATAAGGGCGGCATTATCTTGTCCAAGACCAACATGCACCACGTATTTTCGCATTTGGAGCGATGTGTGTGCCAAAGCGATGAAGGTGGCGAAAGAAATCGGAGGAACAACAGCATTTTGCACGAAAAAGTATGTTCACGCCCCCAATGAAAATAAATTTTTCAAAACATTTTACGCGTAACTTCCTGAAGAGGCAAAAAGTGTTACCTTTTAGCTAACAATAGTGTTAAGAATGTGTCTGTAACCCTATGGTTCTGTCTTCAATGCAGTTGCAAAAAGTGTCTGTAACCCTGTGATTTCGCCGGCTTCAATGTCTTGTACTACGTTCTGTATT